>Ga0302324_100000148_pt1 | contig 180074 bp, 143 predicted proteins | sample Palsa_T0_1_FD_201949 | JGI IMG/M metagenome (GOLD analysis project Ga0302324, IMG submission 201949) | Peat permafrost microbial communities from Stordalen Mire near Abisko, Sweden - Palsa_T0_1 | ecosystem: Environmental > Terrestrial > Soil > Palsa > Peat permafrost | place: Sweden: Abisko...
CCCTCAGCACCCACCAACAGCGGAGTGGTAGTTCAGCTGGTTAGAATACCGGCCTGTCACGCCGGGGGTCGCGGGTTCGAGTCCCGTCCACTCCGCCATTTCCTGATGCGATCCCGCGCGAGCCGTTTGGCCGCGCTGCGGTGAAGCGGAAGGGTAGAAGCTACTGGGGTTGGGACTATGCTGCAAAGTATTCACGACAAGCTGAAAGGGTGGCTGGCCTATGTGGTGTTGGGCGCCATCGGCTTGGTGTTCGTCTTCTGGGGCATCAATTGGACCTTGAGCGCGCCCAACTATGCGGCCAAGGTCAATGGCACCGAAATCTCCACCAACGAGGTGCGCCAGTCCTACCAGCAGCAGCTCGCGCAAATCGAACGCCAGAGCAAGGGCCCGCTCGACGATGCGATGCGCAATGAAATCAAGCAGCGAGTGCTCGATGAGTATGTAAACAGCGAGGCATTGGTGACCCGCTTCGATGACCTAGGATATCGGGTCAGCGATGAAGAATTGCTCGCGGCCATGTCGACGGTCCCGGCGTTTCAAGTCGACGGAAAGTTCGATAAAGCCCACGCAGTGGCGTTCCTCAACGCGCAAGGCCGCTCGATCGCGGAAATCGAAGGAATGTTTCGTCACGATGTGAAGCTCAAACAGCTCGACACCGCGCTCGGTGCATCGAGCTTCGCGACGCCGACGGAACTGAAGGAATTTCGCGCGCTGACGCGGCAGCAGCGCGAACTCGCCTGGTTCACCTTGCCGGCGGCGAAATACGCCGCGGGCGCAAACCCCGACGACGCGGCCGTCAAGGCGTACTACGAAGCGCATAAAGCGGACTACATGACGCCGGAGACCGTGAACCTGCGCTTCGTGGAATTGAGCCTGGCGCAGATGGCTTCGAAAGTCAGCGTGGACGATGCCCAGCTCAAAGCCTACTACGATGAGCAAAAGGCAAAGACGCCCGAGCGTTTCAACCAAGCCGAGCAGCGCCGCGTGAGCCACATTTTGCTGTCGGTCAACGATCCCAAGGACGACGCGGCGGTCAAGGCCAAAGCGGAGGGCATCCTCAAGCGTGCGCAGGCCGGCGAGGATTTTGCGAAATTGGCGAAGGTATTCTCGCAAGATCCGGGATCCGCGAATCAAGGCGGCGATCTTGGCTGGTCGGAACGCAAGGTTTTCGTGGGGCCCTTCGGCGATGCCGCGTTCAGCATGAAGCCCGATGAAATCCGCGGCCCGGTGAAAACGCAATTCGGCTACCACATATTGAAGCTGGCGGGCATTCAGCCCGCGGCGGTGAAAAGCTTCGAACAAGCCAGGGCGGATTTGGAGGCCGAGTATCGGCGCAATGAGGCCGAACGGCTGTTCAACACTGCGCAGGATCAGCTTGCGGACGCAGCGCTGCAAAATACCACCGACATCGACGTGGTGGCGCGTAAGGCCGGATTGACCGTGCAAGATGTCCCGAATTTCAGCCGCGCTGAGGGCGGCGGAGCGCTCGGCAAGACGCCGGCGGTAATCGAGGCGGCATTCAGCCAGGATGTGTTGGACGGCCATTTGAGTCCCCTCATCGAAGTGGAAAAAGGCCGGGGAGTGGTGTTGCGCGCGACCGATCACCAACTGCCGCAACAGAAGCCGCTCGAGGCAGTGCGCACCGAGGTCGTCGCCGCTTGGAAGAAGCAGCAGGGCGTGCAACTTGCCTCAGCGGCCGCCGCCGATGCGGCCAAGCGCTTGAACTCGGGCGAGTCCTGGGACGCTGTGGTCAAGGCTTTGGGCGCCACGGCACAGCCAGCGAAGTTCGTCTCCAGGGCCGAACAGGATGTGCCGGCGGAGGTGGGTACCGCGGCATTTACTCTTCCCAAGCCTGCGCAAAAGCCAATTTATGAAAATGTAGCCTTGGACAACGGCGACGCGGCGGTGCTGGCATTCAGCGCGGTGCGCGAGGATCCCAATGCCGCAAAGGTCAGCGAGGCGGATATGCGCCGTCAATTCGCCGCAGGCATCGCCTCTGGCGAGGCGCAGAGCTACGCCGCGGCTGCGCGTGTCGACGCCAAGGTGGTGCTGAATCCAAAGGCAATCGATTAGTTGACTGACTTACTGCAGCAGTTTTCGACTTGGTATCTGTCTGTCTTGAGCCAAGGCGGCTACTGGCTCATTGCGAGCCTGATGGCGCTCGAAAGCACATTCGTACCGATTCCGAGCGAGATCATCATTCCGCCGGCCGCCTACTTGGCGCACACCCAAGGACAATTTTCGCTGCTCGGCATCGTTCTCGCCGGCACGGCAGGATCCTGGGTCGGAGCGTCATTGATGTATTGGGGGGCGCGGATTTTGGGGCGCCCGGTAGTCATGCGGCTTGCCCCCTATGTCGGGCTGCCTGCAGCGAAAATTGAACTGGCTGAGCACTGGCTGGCCCGCTACGGCTCGGCAGGCGTATTTTTCTCGCGGCTGCTGCCGGTGATCCGTCACCTCATTGGGATTCCGGTCGGCATCTTGAAGCTGAACTTCGGCCGGTATGCGCTGGCGACACTGCTGGGCTCGTTGCTCTGGTGCTCGGTGCTCGCGTGGCTGGGCGAGTCGATTGGACAGCACCCGGAGCTGCTGGCGGGCTCGCTGCACCGCTTCTTCGCCCTGGTTCTGGGGGTGGCCGCCATCCTGGCCGCGCTTTACTACTTTTTCGTCAAGAGGCCGGCGCAGGAAACCTAGACGCCGCAGCTCGATCGCCGCCGCCCGCGCCGAGCTGCTGGCGGCGATCGACTATCTCTTTTTTGGCTCCTAAGTCGTCGTCTGCCCCGTCACCGGCACGCCTCCGATCGGGAACTTGGCGAAGATGGCCGAGGTGGCCATATCGATCCGCTGCACCGCGTTCGGGCCGGACAAGTCATAGGCGTTCTGGCTGGCGCTGGCATGCCAGATCGGCTTGTGCGTCTTGGCGTCGAATAAGTCCACGGCTATGCGGGTCTCGTTTTGTACCCAGGGACCATCGTAGCCCCAGCCGGCGCCCCATCCGCGGCCGCGCCAGCCACCGCCCCAACCCCAGCCAGCCCCGACGTAGCCGCCGTAGTAGGTGTCGAACACCTGACGCGATCCCATGGCATAACCGACCACGCAATCGGCCACTTGGCGATCGACGAGCTGGATGCCCTTCGCGGTCAGATTGGCCTGGATGGCTTCGCGCAGTCTTTGGGCATTCAGGGGATTTGCATACGCCGCGGGTTGGTCAGAGTTAGCAACATGTTCATTGGCGAAAGCGTAGGTATGGCAAATGCCGACCGACGTGTCGCGGGCGTAATCTGTCTTGACCGCGATGTAGGGAGTACAGGCAGCGGCGGCCAGGGCGCTGCCGATGATCAGGCCGCGAATCATGAATCTATTTAACATAATGACAGTCCTTTAACCAAGAGTCCGCGAGGTTGGAATACCAATCATTCTACGCGAAACGTTGGAACCCGAAGTGCGTTGACAGGGCGATTCGCCTGTTTTACGCCCCATCTCCATCTGGTGGAAAGCTCATGCCGACGGTATGAAATCCGCCATCGACGTACAGCACTTCGCCGCTGATGCCGGCGGCCAGGTCGGAACACAGAAACGCCGCCGCGTTGCCGACATCGTCAATGGTGACATTGCGCTTGATCGGGGCAGTTGCGGCGACGTGACTCAGCATCTTGCGCAGCCCAGGAATACCCGCCGCCGAAAGTGTTTTGATGGGTCCCGCCGAAATCGCGTTGACCCGAATGCCTTGAATTCCCAAATCAACGGCAAGGAAGCGAACATTCGCTTCGAGACTGGCCTTGGCCAACCCCATCACGTTGTAGCTTGGGATCGAGCGTACGGCGCCCAGGTAGCTCAAAGCGACGATGGCGCCGGCTCGGCCCTGCATGAAGGGCAGGGACGCGCGAGCCAGCGCCGTCAGGCTGTAGCTCGAGATGTCGTGGGCGACGCGAAAGTTATCCCGCGAGGTGGCGCCGAGAAAGTCCCCGGTGAGCGCTTCTCGCGGCGCAAATGCGACCGCGTGCACCAAAATATCGAAGGCCTGCCAGCGCGACTTCAGAATGCCGAATCCCTTGTCGATGTCCTCGTCGCCGGCGACATCCATGACGAATGTGATGTCGGATCCTAACTGCTTGGCCAGGGGTATTACGCGCTCGGTCATTCGATCGATGTGCGAAAACGCGAGTTCGGCGCCTTCGCGATGCATGGCTTGCGCGATTCCCCAAGCGATCGATCGATCCGTGGCGAGGCCTACGATCAAAGCCCGTTTGCCGCTCAAAAAACCCATAACTAGTATTATCCCTGTTGTCGGCCAGGCTCCACGTACATCACCAGCCGCCGCCCAGCCTTGATCTGATGGTGCTCGTTCAGGCCGTTCCAGCTCTTGAGCTGCGCCACCGACACTTGAAACTGCTTGGAGATGCTATATACCGTATCGCCGCTGCGAACGGTATACAGGACCCGGCGGCCCGAGACGACTCCTTCGTCGCGGTAGCGGCGCGCGCTCGCCTTGATCAGCAGCCGCTGACCCTTCACCAGCGCGTCCTGGGCGCCTAGATTATTCAAGCGAGCCAGGGTGCTCACTGGCATTCCATGGCTGCGCGCAATCGAACTCAACGTCTCACCCGCGCGTACGCGATAGACGATCTGGCGCTGCTTGCGGCCGCCGACATCGGTTTCCGGCCGGTCCACGCGCAGCGCGGCGAGCAGCACCTTATCCGGCAGCTGTCCGTTGATCTCCGGAATTTTCAATGTTTGCCCGATCGTGACGGCGTTGCCCTTCAAACCGTTGATCTTTGCGATGACCGAACCCGAAGCACCGTATTGTTGCGCGATCATGGCCAGCGTTTCCTTGCGCGTGACCTCATGGCTGACGAAGCGCACGCGTTCATCGGGACCCAGGGTTTTCAGGCCCGCTTCGAAGGCGTCCGCAAAATCGATGGGCACCAACATGCGGTTGGGACCGTCCGGATCGGTTGCCCAGCGGTTGAAGCCGGGATTGAGTGCAATCAATTCATCGTAGCTGGTGCCCGCCAGCTGCGCAGCGATTTTCAGGTCGATCTGCGAATCGGTGTCGATGACGGCGAAGTACGGCTCGTTCGGTATCACCGCGAATTCCAGGCCGTAGCGTTCGGGCTCGGCCATCAGGCGCTTCATGGCGAGCAGCTTCGGCACGTAGGCGCGCGTCTCGGCGGGCAATCTCAAATGCCAAAAATCGGTGGGCTTGCCGTTGGCGCGGTTGAAGTCCAGCTCGCGCTGCACGGTGTTCTCGCCGACGTTGTAGGCCGCGATCGCCAGCAGCCAGTCGCCGTTGAATTGATCGTGCAGAGCCTGAAGATAATCGAGCGCGGCGCGCGTCGATTCGACCACGTCGCGCCGGCCGTCGTACCACCAGTTCTGCTTCAGGCCGAAGCGCCGACCGGTGTCCGGAATGAATTGCCAAAGTCCCGCGGCGCGGCTGGTCGAGTAGGCAAAGGGTTCGTAGGCGCTTTCCACCACAGGCAGCAGCGCAAATTCCAGCGGCATGCCGCGCGCTTCAACCTCGGTGATGATGTGGTACATGTAGCGCTGTCCGCGCTGAAATACCCGCTCGAGGTATTCCGGATTGTGTTCGAACCAGGCGAGCTGCGTGTCGATCGCCGGCTCTTGCACTTCATCGAAGGCGAAACCGGCGCGCATGCGATCGAACAAATCATCGTAGTCCTCGCCGTTGTGATGCTGCCACTCGCGCGGCATCGACAGGGTCGGCTGCGCCGAGGACGCGCTGTCGGGAGCTGCTATCGGAGTTTCCGCGCTGCTGAGCGGTGCCGGGATCATGATGCGCTCGGGCGGCGCGACGCGCTGGTGCGCACAAGCGCACAGCGCCAAGACGATGCAGCCGAAGAAATAGTGTCGCTTGCGGATGGGCATGTAATGGCCTACCGAAAACCATCTTTCCAGGCGCGCAGCACGCCGAAAACCTCGTACGGCTCATCGAGCGAGCGGCCTGCATGCGTCTCGGCGGCGGCGCGAACGCTCGCACTGTCGCAGCGCAAAAACGGGTTTACGCGGATTTCCAGGCCTACATTCGAGGGAAGACTGGGATTGCCCGCGGCGCGCAGGCGATCGACGCTCTGCTGATACGCCTGGGCAGCGCCATTGGCCGGTTCCACGGTCAGTGCGAAGCGCAAATTGGCGGCAGTGTATTCGTGACCGCAGAACACTTGGGTTTCCGGCGGCAACTCTCTCAATCGATTCAGCGACGAATTCATCTGCTTAGGCGTACCCTCGAACATTCGACCGCAGCCCGCGCTGAAAAGCGTGTCTCCGCAAAACAGCGCGCCATGGCCCCAAAACGCGATGTGGCTGACAGTATGCCCGGGCACTTGCAAAATCTCGAAGCTAAGTCCCAAGTCCGGCAATTCGCAGCGCTCGCCATCGCGCACCGTGCGGGTTTTGCCCGCGATGCGTGAATCGTCAGGGCCGATGACGGGAACCGGCCGCTGGCGCAGCAACTCGGGCACGCCGCCGATATGATCAGGATGATGGTGGGTCAACAAAATGGCGGCTAAGCTTGCGCCGCAGCGCTCAAGTTCCGCGATCACGGGTCCGGCCTCGCCAGGGTCCACGGCGACCAGTTGGGCGGGGGCCGACGGGGACTCGATGAGCCAGATATAGTTATCGGAAAATGCGCGCACGGGGCGCACGTTCAGCGGCGGGGCATGGATTGACATTTTGCGGCGTATTTAACCTGTAACATTAGAATTTCGCTAGTGTTTTGATCGAGGAGTGTTGATTGGAATCGACGGCTGCGGCGACGATGAGCGACTGGTTCGAGGGGCCGTTGGGAGCCCGCGTACTGCGTGAGGAAGCGGCGTTGGCGCCCATGGCTCTCGACAACGTATTCGGATTCGAGCTGCTGCAAGTCGGCGCCTGGGGTCCGGCGCGCCACCTGCTCGATGGCGCCCGCACGCAGCATACGACGCTGGTGGCGCCCGAAATCGGTCCTGGCGTCACGCTGTGCGCGCCGCTCGATACGCTGCCGTTCAGGTCCGATTCCATCGATGCGATTTTCCTGCCGCATACGCTGGAACTGGTCGAGGACCCCTACGCCGTGCTGCGCGAGGCTGAGCGGGTGCTGACCGGCGAGGGATGCCTCATGATTTGCGGCTTCAACCCCTTCAGCGGTTGGGGCGTGCGGCGCACCTTTGGACGCTATTTCGGCCGGCCCGCATTTCCTCCGCACACGCAGCGCATGCTCTCGGAGCGGCGCTTGCGGGACTGGGTTGCGCTGCTGGGTTTCGATGTCGACAGCGTTTACGGCTATCTCGGCATACTGCCGTTGACGGGCCGCGCGCCGAAGCCCTTGGACGGCGCGCTAACCGCGCGAGAGGTACGGCCTCGCGCCGCGCTCACCGCAGGGGCCTATTTGCTCAAGGCGCGCAAACGCCTGCCGACCTTGACGGCCATACGGCCGCGTCGTCGAGCGCGCCAGCGGGTGTTGGTCGGCGCCGCCGAACCGACCAGCAAAGTGGGCCGATGACGCACGTCGATATATTCACCGACGGCGCATGCCGCGGCAATCCCGGCCCCGGCGGATGGGCCGCGCTATTGATTGCCGGCAAGGAGCGTAAAGAGGTCTCGGGCGCAGAGCCGGCGACCACCAACAATCGCATGGAACTTGCCGCTGCCATCGGCGGATTGAATGCGCTGAAGCGGCGCTGTGCAGTGAAGCTGTATACCGATTCGAAATATGTGCTGCAGGGCGTTACCGAATGGATGCCGAACTGGAAGATCAGGGGATGGCGCACCGCGGCGCGCGAACCTGTGAAGAATCAGGACTTATGGCAGCGGCTTGATGCCGCCGTGTCGGCGCAAGATATCGAATGGCACTGGGTCAAGGGGCATTCCGGCCATGAGGGCAATGAATACGTCGATCAACTTGCCAACCTCGCCATCGATCGTCTGTTGGCGGGGCAATAGAGCTTGATGCGTCAAGTCGTTCTTGATACGGAAACCACCGGCCTGGAGGTCGAACAAGAGCACCGGGTCATCGAGATCGGCTGCGTCGAATTGCTGAACCGGCGCCTCACCGGACGATCCTTCCATCGGTATTTGAACCCGGAACGCGAGATCGACGAGGGTGCGCAGCAGGTCCACGGTCTGACGCGCGAGCGGTTGGCGGGGGAGCCGACGTTTTCCGCGATCCACCTCGAATTCTTGGAATTCATTCGCGATGCGGAGCTGATCATCCACAACGCCCCGTTCGATGTTGCCTTCCTGAACTCCGAGCTGGTGCGCATCGCTGCCGAGCATCGAGTCGCTGATTTATGCCGGGTGCTCGACACGTTGGCGCTTGCACGGCAAATGCATCCGGGGCAGCGCAATAGCTTGGACGCGCTCTGCAAGCGCTACTCGGTCGACAATTCGCATCGCGAGTATCATGGTGCGCTGCTGGATGCGCGCATTCTGGCCGAAGTGTATCTGGCAATGACCGGCGGCCAGGCAAGTCTGATCTTGAGCGCCGAGCCGGAGACGGATCGAGGCCGGGCTCGACAAACCGCGCCGCTACGATCGAGCAGTTCAGTGCGCATCGTCGTCATCAATGCCAACGAGGAAGAAACCGCCGCGCACGAGCACATACTCGCGTTGCTCGACAAGACTTCGTCGGGCAAAACGGTGTGGCGAACTTTGTGAAACTGCTCGTGACCGGCGCCGCGGGCTTCATCGGCTTTCATACCTCGCGGCTGCTGCTCGAGCGCGGCAACGAAGTTGTCGGGCTCGACAACATGAACGACTACTACGATCCCGCCCTGAAACGCGCACGCCTCGAGATTCTGCTGCGCTACCCGGCGTTTCGCTTCACGAAAATCGATTTGGCGGACGCGGAGGCGATGCAGGAGATTTTTGAGCGCGAACGGTTTCAGCGCGTGGTGCACCTGGCCGCGCAGGCCGGCGTGCGCTATTCCATCGTGAATCCGCATATCTACGTGCGGAGCAATGTCACGGGATTCCTGCACGTCATCGAGGGATGCCGGCACACCCAGGTAGAGCACTTGGTCTATGCCTCCACCAGCTCGGTGTACGGCGCGAATACTCGGATGCCCTTCTCGGAAACGCAGGGTGTGGACCATCCGCTCACGCTGTATGCGGCCACCAAGAAAGCCAATGAATTGATGGCGCACAGCTATTCATCGCTGTATGCCTTGCCGACAACGGGGTTGCGGTTCTTTACGGTGTACGGGCCTTGGGGCCGGCCCGATATGGCGCTGTTCTTGTTTACCAAGAACATTCTCGCTGGTTTGCCCATCGATGTCTTCAACGGCGGCAACCACCAGCGCGACTTCACCTATGTCGACGACATCGTCGAGGGCGTCGTCGCGGCGGTGGATCATGTGGCGGCGCCCGATTCTCACTGGGATTCCGGGCATCCGAATCCCAGCACCAGCAGCGCCCCTTACCGGATTTACAATATCGGCAATCAACAGCCGATCGCACTGTCGCGCTATATCGAAGTGCTCGAAGAGTGCCTGGGCCGAAAAGCGCAAAAGAACTTCTTGCCGATGCAGCCCGGAGATTTGCCTGATACCTGGGCGGATGTCGAAGCCCTGGCGCGAGAGGTCGGATATCGGCCATCGACGCCGCTGGAGGAGGGTGTGAAGCACTTCGTCGAGTGGTATCTTGCCTATTATCACCCGCCATCTTCATGAGTAGCCCTTCATGAGCCAATTGAACTCCTCTCTTCCGGCATGGAGCGCGGTGGCCGCGCACGCCAAGGAATTTTCCAAGGTGCATTTGCGGGACTTGTCCGCCGCAGATCCCAAACGCTGGCAGAATTTTCACGTTGAGTTCGATGCTTGGCTGCTCGATATCTCGCGCCAGCGCATCAACCAGCAGACCATGTCGCTGCTGTTTGATCTGGCGCGCGCGGTCGGATTGTCCAAACGCATCGAGGCGATGTTTCGCGGCGATCCAATCAACACCACCGAACATCGAGCAGTGCTGCACACCGCGCTGCGCTCGGATTTTGCGGGCGATGCGGCGATCCAAGCCGAAGTAAAGGCCTCGCGCCAGAAGCTGTCCAGCTTCGCCGCGGCGGTGCGCGCCGGCCGCAAGGCCGGCATCACCGGCAAGAAATTCAAGAATGTCGTCAACATCGGCATCGGCGGTTCGGACTTGGGCCCGCTGCTGGTCTGCGATGCGTTGAGGCACGAGTGGAGCGGCGACATCACGCCGCATTTCGTGTCGAATGTGGACCGCACGCAGCTCGAGGATTTGATGCGCAGCATCGATCCTGCGGAGACCCTGGTCATCGTGTGCTCGAAGACCTTCGTTACCCAGGAAACGCAGTCCAACGCCAATGCGGCGCGGGCCTGGATCGTGGCCGCGCTCGGCGAGAAGGCCCCGGCCAATCACTTCGTGGCGGTATCGACCAACACGCAAGCGATGGATAAGTTCGGCATTGCCGCCGATCATCGCTTCACCATGTGGGACTGGGTGGGGGGACGCTATTCGGTCTGGTCGGCCATCGGACTGATCGCCGAGATCGTCATCGGCAGCGAGCGCTTCGAGGAATTCTTGAAAGGCGCCAGCAACATCGACCGGCATTTCACACAGGCGCCGTTCGAGAAGAATTTGCCCGTGATCATGGGAATGCTCGGAGTTTGGAATCGGACCTTTTTGAACCTGCCGACCCTTGCCGTGCTGCCGTACGATCAGCGCCTCGCACGCCTGCCCGCGTATCTGCAACAGCTGGAGATGGAAAGCAACGGCAAGTCGGTTTCCCTGGAAGGCCTGCATGTCGACTTCGCCACGGCGCCCATCGTTTGGGGCGAGCCCGGTTCGAACGCGCAGCACTCCTTCTTTCAGATGCTGCATCAGGGAACATTGACGCAGGCGCTCGATTTCATTGCGCCGCTGCGCGGCTCTTGGGGCGGCACGGAAGGCCAGGATCTGGCGCTGCAGAATTGTTTTGCACAGTCCCAAGCCTTTGCCTATGGCTACACGCTGGCGGAGGTCGAGGCGGATATGCGCAAGGCGGGAGTCAGCGCCGCGGAAATCAGCCGTATCGGCATTCACCGCGTGCACGAGGGCAATCGCCCGAGCTCACTCCTGATGTATCCGCAAACCACCGCCGCAACACTCGGCGGTCTGATCGCGCTCTACGAGCACTGCGTGTTCGTGCAGGGCAGCGTGTGGGGCGTCAACTCCTTCGATCAGTTCGGCGTGGAACTGGGGAAGAAGCTCGCGGTGGGTATCGATATGAGCGGGGAAAAGGCGCCGCAAGGGTCGGGGGCCGCGGGACTGGCGGCCTTGATCAGCTACGTGAAGACGCATCGATGACAGCAAGTCGATGAAAGCGCGCAAAGGCATCATTTTGGCGGGCGGCGCCGGCACGCGCCTGCATCCGATCACCCTGTCCTTGTCCAAGCAACTGCTGCCTGTGTATGACAAGCCGATGATCTATTATCCGCTGGCGACACTGATGTCGGCGCAGATTCGCGAAATTCTCATCATCACGACGCCGCGCGATCAGCAAGCCTTTCGCGAGCTGCTGGGCTCGGGCGCTCAATGGGGCGTGTCGTTCGACTATGTGGTGCAGGCGGTGCCCAGCGGCATCGCACAAGCGCTGATTCTTGGAGAGCCGTTCCTCGACGGAGCGCCCTGCGCGCTGATTCTCGGCGATAACATATTTTACGGCGCTAACCTTACTGCGCTGCTGCAAGCGGCCTCCAAGCGAGAATCGGGCGCCACGGTGTTCGGCTACTACGTGCAGGACCCGGAGCGCTACGGCGTGGTGCAGTTCGACGCGCAGGGGCGTGTGCTGGATCTTCTGGAGAAGCCCGCATCGCCGCCGTCGAATTACGCGGTGACCGGAGTTTACTTTTATGATGGCCGGGCTTCAGCGTTGGCGAAGACATTGAAGCCGTCGGCTCGCGGCGAGCTTGAAATCACCGATCTTAACCGCGCCTATTTGAAGCTCGGCGAATTGCACGTGGAGCGCCTCGGGAGAGGAACCGCATGGCTCGATACCGGCACTCACAATTCTCTGCTCGATGCAGGCGTGTTCGTGCGCATCATCGAGGAGCGCCAGGGGCTGAAAATCGCCTGCGTGGAGGAGATTGCGTGGCGTTCCGGACTCATCGATACGCAGCAATTGATGAAGCTTGCTGAGCCGCTGGCAAAGAGCGGCTACGGAGAGTATCTGCTGCGTCTGGTGAAAGAACACGCACAATCGTGACGCCGGCTTAAATGAAATTTCAAGAGACGCCGATCAAGGATGTGGTGCTGATCGAACCGCAGGTATTCGGCGACGCGCGCGGTTTTTTTATGGAAACCTGGCAGGTGGAAAAGTTCGCGGCGGCCGGCATCGAGGCCGCATTCGTCCAAGACAATCACAGCCGCTCGACCCGGTGGACCTTGCGCGGCCTGCACTTCCAGGTTCTTCACACCCAAGGCAAATTGGTGCGCGTGACGGCCGGCAGCGTTTTCGACGTGGTGGTGGATTTGCGCCGCGGCTCGTCCAGTTTTGGACGCTGGTGGGGCGTTGAGCTGTCGGCGGAAAACCACCGGTTGCTGTGGGTACCTCCCGGCCTGGCTCACGGCATCCTGGTGACTTCCGACAGCGCCGATTTTCTCTACAAGTGCACCGAGCTCTATAGCCCGGCGCATGAGAGATCCTTGGCGTGGAATGACCCCGCACTCGGTGTGAAATGGCCGCTGCCGCCGGGAACCGCACCGGTGCTGTCGGCCAAGGACAGCCAGGGCGCGAGCTTCGCCGAAATCGAGAAATTTCCATGAAGGTGCTGGTGTTGGGAGGCGGCGGTCAGATTGCGACCGCAGTTCGAGCCGTCGCTCCGGCCCACCACGAGGTGCTGTCGAAGACCCGGGCGCAGCTCGACATCGGCGATGCGGATGCAGTCGCGCGCACGCTGGATGCGGCGCGCGTGAGCTGGGTCATCAATGGCGCCGCCTACACGGCGGTGGATCTGGCGGAGGATCTGCCGCAACAGGCCATGGCGGTCAATGACACAGCCGTGGCGACTTTGGTCAAAGCGGCCGCACTGGCCGGCTGCAGATTATTGCACTTGTCGACGGACTTCGTGTTCGATGGCAACGCAAATCGCGCGTATTTGCCCAACGACAAAACCAATCCATTGAGCGTCTACGGCCTGAGTAAATTGGGTGGAGAACTAAAAGTGTTGCAGGCGGGCGGCAGCGGCATCGTGTTGCGCACCGCGTGGGTATATGCCTCCGAGGGAAAGAACTTCGTGCTCACCATGCTCAGACTGATGCGCGAGAAAGAGCTCGTGAACGTGGTCTGCGACCAGATCGGCACGCCGACCTGGGCCGCAAGCGCGGCACAGGCGATCTGGGCCTTGGTTGAGCTGGACGCGCCTGGCGGAATTTATCATTGGACGGACCTCGGTGTGGCGAGTTGGTATGATTTTGCCGTCGCGATACAAGACGAGGGGCTCGCTCGCCGGCTGTTGACGCGCGCGGTACCCATCGCACCCATTCTGAGTACTGCCTATCCGACCCGAGCCAGGCGCCCGGCGTTCAGCGTGCTCGATTCTTCAGCCGCCCGTGCAGCCCTGAATACGCCCGGCAAGCATTGGCGCCATAATTTGAGGACAATGATGGATGAGCTTCGAACCCTGTAACTTGTTGATCACCGGCGGCGCCGGTTTCATTGGCGCGAATTTCGTGCGCCATTGGTTGGCAAACAGCGATGCCGGCAGGGTCGTGGTCTTCGACGCATTGACCTACGCCGGCAACATCGAAAATCTCGCCGGATTGGACCAGGACCCTCGGTATTTTTTCATCAAGGGGGACATCTGCGACGAGACCAAGGTACGCGCGCTTCTGGAATCCCATCGGATCGACACCGTCGTGCATTTTGCCGCGGAGTCGCATGTCGATCGGTCGATTCTGGGACCGGATGACTTCATTCGCACCAATGTGGTCGGCACCCACGCGCTGCTCAAAGTCGCCAAGGCGCTTTGGATCGATAAGAAATCTGTGGCGGCGCACAGATTTCATCATGTGTCCACCGACGAGGTGTACGGCTCCCTGGCTCCAAACGATCCGCCGTTCCAGGAGTCGACGCCTTATGCACCGAACTCGCCGTATTCGGCGAGCAAGGCCGGATCCGATCACTTGGTGCGGGCCTACCACGAAACTTACGGCCTCGACACGACCGTCACCAACTGCTCGAATAATTACGGGCCCTATCAGTTTCCCGAGAAACTCATTCCGCTCACCATTGTCAACATTTTGCTCGGCAAGCCGTTGCCCGTGTACGGCGATGGCTTGCAAGTGCGGGATTGGCTGCACGTGGAAGACCACTGCACGGCGATCGCGCTGGCCCTCAAGCGCGGAATGCCGGGCGCGGTGTATAACATTGGCGGGAATAGCGAGACGGCCAACATTGAAATTGTACGGAGATTGTGCGGATTGGTGGATGCCTGCATGAGCGAGCGTCCAACTCTTCGGGCGATATTTCCGGCCTCTCCGGCCGTTTCAGGCAAGCGCGCAGTCGACTTGATTACGCATGTGCGCGACCGTCTTGGTCACGATCGCCGCTACGCGATCAATTACGCGAAGGCAAAAAAGGAATTGGGCTACTCTCCGGCGCGCAATCTCGCCCAGGGGCTGCACTCGACGCTCGAGTGGTACCTAGGGAATCAGGCGTGGTGGCGGGCGCTGTTAGGCAGAGACTATGCGCAATGGCTGGTGAGGAATTACGCGCCATGAATGCCGCGTCGGTTAGACTTCAGTAAAGCGGTGGCATCGCTGGTTGCCCACGCCGGTGAGCCGCCTACAATCATAGTGGCAGAATTGGTTCTTAAGCATTTGATATTATTATATAAATGATTTGGTGCATCAGATGCACTTGCGAGGGTCAAAGTCCGTGATTCGTAGATTTCTTCCGATCGTCTTGGTGTCTCTGACCTTGAGCCTTGCCGCGTCTGCGCAGACGCCAACCGCGGACCAGCTTCAGGCCCTTAAAGACAGTTTATCGCCGGACCAGCAGAACTCGCTCCTGCAAGGCGTATTGGGTGATCGTAGCGGGACCGGGAAGAAAACAGACAAGAAGCTCAACACGCCCGATACCGTGACTCCGAAAACCGATGAATACACTGACTCGTTCAACAAACTGAAGAATTCGAAAACGGCGGACGGACGCGTGTTGCGTCAGATGGACGAAGACCCGGAGCTGCGCCCGGACGACGAGGTATTGGTCGAACTCAAATCGCTCGACGAAATATGCGCTCGATATGGATACGGACCAAAGACCGGCAACACTGGCGCCAATGGGAATAACGCCAATAGTGCGACTGCAGCCAGCACACTGAGCGCCCTGAACGCGACCAGCGGTATCAGCCCAAATCCGCTCATCAATGACCTCAACTCCGGCGCGAATCGAAACAGCCCCGCAAATCCCAGTTCGGCCAACAACGATTTTGATGCAACCCGCTGCCCATTGCCCACAGATAAACCGAAAACCGACGAACAGAAAAAGGAAATCGAAAAGTTCCAGAAGCGAATTTCCAGCAACAATCCGTACCGGCTCAACCCTTTCGGCGTGCTCGAATTGCCTGGCCTACCATCGATGCCGCTCGCTGGGCTTACCGCCAGTGAAGCGACCGCGCGACTGCGGGCCGATCCGGATCTTGCCGATTTCACCGTGCGGCTGACATTGCTCCGTCTCGTCCCCGCCGGCGATCAGGCGCTAAAGCCATTTGGCTACGATTTGTTCGAGGGGGTTCCGAGCACCTTTGCGCCGGTATCCGATATCCAAGTGCCGCTCGATTACATCATAGGGCCGGGCGACAACTTCAATGTATTGCTTTATGGCAATGAGCCTTCGAACTATGAATTAACGGTCGAGCGAGATGGCCGCATCAATTTCCCGAAACTCGGCCCGATTATTGTGAGCGGCATGACCTTCAGCGCCGCGCGCGCCGCCATTGAGCAGCGAGTATCGGGGCAGATAGTCGGCGCCCATGTCAGCGTTACCATGGGCGAGCTGCGATCCATTCGGATTTTTGTGCTTGGTGAAGCCGAGAAACCTGGTTCGTATACGGTGGGCGGTCTGTCAACAATGACGAACGCGCTATTCGTCAGCGGCGGGGTTAAGAAGATTGGATCGCTGCGCAACATCGAGCTCAAGCGCAATGGACACCTGGTAACCACTCTCGATCTGTACGATCTTTTATTGCACGGCGACACGAGCAGCGACAGGCAGCTAATCGCCGGCGACGTCATCTTCATTCCGCCGATCGGCAGGACGGTGTCGGTTTACGGCGCAGTCAGGCGTCCTGCCATCTACGAACTCAAGACTGAAAAGACCGTGGCACAGGCTGTGGATCTGGCTGGCGGATTGCTGCCGGATGCCGACGAAAAAACCGGACAGCTGGAACGCATCTTGCAGTCCCGCTTGCGCGAGATGCAAAACATCGATCTAACGGTCCCCGCCGGACGAAGTATGGAATTGGCTAATGGCGATAAGCTGAGAATACCGTCGATACGGCCAACGCTGGAGAACTCTGTCAAACTTTCGGGCTATGTGTTTCGTCCGGGCGAATTCGAATACCACGCCGGTTTGCGGTTGAGCGACATCTTGAGTTTTGACGAACTGCGGCCGAACGCAGATCTGCACTACATCATGATTCGACGCCTGGTGCCCCCTGAAGAGAGGGTGCAGGTGGTGTCCGCGGACCTTCAGCGTGCGCTGAATTCGCGCGGTTCTGCGGCCGATCCGGAATTGCGGCCTCGCGACGAAATCATCGTGTTCAATTTGTCCAGCAGCCGCGAAAGAATTCTAGAGCCGATAATCAGGGATCTCGAGCTGCAGGCAAACCCAGATAGCCCAGAACAAATCGTGAGTATCGATGGCAGGGTCAAGGCACCCGGGCGCTATCCTCTCGAGCCTGCGATGCATGTCAGCGATTTAATTCGCGCCGGCGGAAGCTTGGAGGACGCTGCCTATCGCGGGCAAGCCGAGTTGACCCGGTATCAGGTCGTGGACGGCGATGCACGGCAGACCGAACTCATTCCGGTGAACCTGGCCGCGATTTGGCGCGGTGACACCGCGGCCGATTTACAACTCAAACCCTATGATGTCTTGGTGATCAAACCGATAGCGATGTGGATGGAGCCCGGCAACATCGAGTTGAAGGGCGAAGTGAGATTTCCGGGTACGTATCCTATTCACCAGGGCGAAACGCTGTCCTCAGTCCTGCAGCGCGCCGGTGGTCTTACGCCGAGCGCATTCGCGGAGGGTGCCGTTTTCATTCGTGAGGAGTTGAAGAAGCGCGAACAGGATCAGCTTGAAATTTTGGCAACGCGTCTGCAGAGCGACTTGGCGGCATTGTCACTGGAGGTCGTCGCCAGCGGCGCCGCTGCACCAAACGCTACCGCCGGCGCCGGCAATGCCAGTCAAAGTCTGATCATTGGCCAGCAGCTGATCGGACAGCTTCGCGACACCAAACCCGTGGGTCGCCTCGTCATCAACGTAGACCGCATCATGAAAGGCAACCAGGGTGCGCCTGGCGACGTGCTCGTCAGAGAGGGCGATAAGCTGCTGATTCCGAAACAAACTCAGGAAATTACAATTCTGGGCGAGGTGCAAAGCCCAACGTCGCATGTATATCTGGCCGGTTTGACACGTGACGACTATATTGCAAGAAGCGGCGGCACCACCCAAAAGGCCGATCGCAAACGCATCTATGTCGTGCGCGCAAACGGCGATGTGATTTCCGGGCAACGCTCCGGCTGGTTCAGGCGCTCCCAGTCAGTCGAGATGCGTCCGGGCGATACAATCGTGGTCCCATTGGACACGGAGCGGGTTCGTGCACTGCCGATTTGGCAGGCTGTGACGACGATCATCTACAACTTGGCCATTGGATTGCTGGCGGTCAACAGTGTCAAATGATCCATGGCTTCACTTGTCGACACACCCCAACCTTGTAGCCGCGCCTGCTTGCCCGGACTTATATCCACTCAATGCTTAAATTTGCGCTGGTAGGATGCGGACGTATCGCGACTCGACACTCAGACCTCCTGGGCAAGGGTCAAATTGAAGATGCCGAACTGGTCGGCGTCTGCGATATTGTCGAGGCAAAGGCGGCGCAAATAGGCAGAAAATACTCCATTCCGTATTTTACGGATTTCGACAAGATGATGCGGAGCATAGCTACCGACGTTGTCGTGGTGCTTACCGAGAGTGGCCATCATGCGGCCCATGTAATCGAGCTCGCCAAATATAGAAAGCACATCGTGGTAGAGAAGCCAATGGCCCTTACATTGACGGCCGCGGATGCCATGATAGAAGCCTGCGACAGGGCGCGCGTGAAACTCTTCGTTGTGAAGCAGAATCGCTTCAATATTCCCGTGATCAAATTACGCGAGGCACTCGATGCTGGGCGGTTCGGCAAGCTCGTTCTGGGCACGATTAGAGTGCGCTGGTGTCGCGATCAAGCGTACTACGATCAGGACAGCTGGCGCGGCACGTGGGCTCTCGATGGAGGCGTGCTGACAAATCAGGCTAGCCATCATATCGACCTGCTCGAGTGGATGATGGGTGATGTGGAAAGTGTATTTGCGATGTCGGCCACCTCTCTCGTCAATATCGAGACCGAGGATACCGCGGTTGTCGCGCTGAAATTCGTCAACGGCGCGTTGGGAGTGATCGAGGCGACCACGGCGACAAGGCCGTCCGATCTCGAAGGTTCGATTTCGATACTGGGCGAGGGCGGTACAGTTGAGATCGGCGGATTTGCGGTCAATCAGCTGAAGATTTGGAAGTTCGCGCAGATCCGGTCGGAGGACGCGGCTATCATAGAAAACTATTCCGTAAATCCGCCCAACGTGTATGGCTTTGGCCACAAAGCTTACTATGATCACGTAGTGGATTGTATTCTGCGCGAATCTCCGCAACTCGTCGATGGTCTCCGGGGTCGAAAGAGTCTCGAGCTAATCAGTGCGATATATGAATCGATCGAAACGCAAAAAGAAGTTCACTTGCGGTTCAGACCCCGACATAGCCGGCTCGGAGGAAAATAATGGGCTCGCCTATCATTCGAAAGTCCGGAATCGTCGATGTCTCGTTCGGAGAGAGAGTCACGGTAGTTGAGCCGGCGAATCTCTATGGCTGCTCGATTGGCAGCGATTGCTTCATTGGGCCGTTTGTCGAAATTCAAAAAAATGTCTCGATTGGTTCTCGCACCCGGATTCAATCGCACGCCTTTATTTGTGAGATGGTTGAAATTGGGGATGATTGCTTCGTCAGTCACGGGGTCATGTTTATCAACGATTCGTTTTCGATTGGCGGACCGGCCCGCGGCCGAAAGCATCTATGGAAACCGACTCATGTCGGTGCGGGCGTTTCCATCGGTTCAAACGCGACCATCATGCCGGTTTCGATTTGCGATGGTGTGGTGATAGGTGCGGGCGCCGTAGTCACTAAAGACATACTGGTTCGGGGCGTCTACGTCGGCAATCCTGCGCGGTCACTCCGTGCAATGACCTCGCGGAAGGCTTAAGCCTCGATATACGCGTATGAATAAGCCAACTGTTCCGTTCGCAAATCTTTACTGCCAATATCAGTCCATAAAGAACGAAATCGACGCAGCAATCGCAGCAGTGATCCGCGAATCTGCGTTCATACGCGGTCCGTTCGTCGATAGATTTGAAATGGAGTTCGGCGCAGCCAGCGGCGCTGCCCACTGCGTATCCTGCGCGAACGGCACCGATGCGTTGCTTATCGCAATGCATGCGCTCGGCGTAAAGCCGGGCGACGAGGTGATCACCACGGCACACTCCTGGATAGCCACCTCTGCGATGATCACCCGAGCCGGGGGAACGGTGGTCTTTTGCGATACGGACAAAGACACATTCACCATTGATCCGAAGGCAATCGAAGCTAAGATCACTCCTCGCACAGTCGGAATCATTCCTGTGCATCTATACGGGCAGGCCGCCGATATGGACCCTATATTGGCAATTGCGGGCCGACATGGACTGTGGCTCGTCGAGGATTGTGCGCAGGCGCAGCTGGCACGGTACAAGGGCAAGCCCGTAGGGACACTTGGCCACGCCGGCACGTTTTCCTTCTATCCGGGCAAGAACCTCGGTGCATTCGGTGATGCAGGTGCAATCATCACGCAAGATGAATCATTAGCCCGTCGCATGGCAATGTTCGCGCGCCATGGAGGCTTGGTCAAAGGGGAGCACCAGATTGAAGGCGTGAACAGCCGGCTCGACGGCCTTCAGGCCGCAATACTCTCGGTAAAGCTCAAATACTTGGATCGGTGGACACAGCGCCGCCGCGAGATAGCTGCGGCATACGATCTTGGCCTTTCGGGGCTGCCGCATGTGTCCGTTCCCACGCTTGCCGAGGGACGCGGCCATGTGTTCCACCTCTATGTCGTCCGCCACGAAAAACGCGATGCGCTGGCGAGTTATCTCAACGATAGCGGTATCCAGACTGTCATAAACTATCCGACAGCGCTGCCGTTCCTTCCGGCATACGCGCATCTCGGTAGTCACGAGGAGGACTTTCCCAACGCCTATCGAAATCAGTCGAGAGTGCTTTCCTTGCCGATGTTTGCGGAGATTAGCGCACAGCAAATCGGAATGGTGATCGGTGCGATATCCAAATTCGAGTCTACAAATGGATAACCAAGCTTCGCGTCAATCCGAAGAATTTTCCGTTGCCGATATGGTCCGTGCAATCGCGCCGATCAAGTGGGCGCTGTTGATTGGCGGGCTGTGCGGAGCGGTGATCGGTCTCGGCTCCTCTTGGCTGGTGACACCCATTTATCGGGCCTCCACAACCATGCTGCCTACAAAATCGCCCGAATCAAGCAACGGTTTGGGCGGAATCGCAGGTCAGGTCGGCGGTCTCGCAGCCCTTGCAGGTATCAACCTTCAAACCAACGATACGCAGGTCGCATCGTCGGAATATCTAAAATCCAATACGCTCGCCGCGCGATTCATAGCCTCTCACAAAATGATGCCGATGTTGTTCCCCGACAAATGGGACGCGCGGCGAGGCGAGTGGATTCCGAGCCGTTTTGGCGGCCCCCCCTCGGAGACCGCAGGAGTGCGAAGGTTTCACTTGCGCGTGGTAAAGATTTCCGAAGACAAGCGCACGGGTCTGTTGACGCTGACCTTCGAATGGCCAGATCGCAGCCTTGCATACCGGTGGGCCAACGAATTCGTAAGCATGGCGAACGATGGATTACGGTCGCAGGCGATGCTGGATGCCAAGAACACGATTGCCTTTTTGAGCGGGGAGATTGACCGGACCCAAAGCATTCAGGTCAAAGAGAGTCTGTACAAGATCATTGAGACGCAATATAGAACGCTCGCGCTTGCCAACGTGAGGGAAGATTATGCGTTTCGTGTCGTTGATGCCGCGATGATGCCCGACTCCGCAGACAGGGTATCGCCGAAACGGCCGCTCTTCGGTCTGGTGGGTCTCATTGTTGGAGCAATTATATTCGGCACAATACGATTTAGGTTGCTCAAGAAAAGGTCTTCTAGTTGAATTCCCCTGATTTCGCTGCGGCTTACGCTCGTCCGAGATCAGGCGGGCGATTCATTCTAATAAGCCGCGCGCGGCTCAAAATTGTGGTGTTCGCGCTGATATATTTTGCGGCGTTTGGAACGACCTACGTTGCTTACGTATACGACTCGTTTGTAGGAGACCTTGGGTTTGGCTATGTTGACTGGTCGGAAGCCGACGTCCTGCTCGTAGCCAGTTTGGCAATTGTTCCGTCCTTGTGGTTGCCCGTAACATTTGATCGGCTTTCCGCTGTTTTCATTTATTTTCAGTATTTTTTTATTTATGTACCGGCGATCTGGATGACTCGACATTCGATTTTGCCGCTGCTGAGCACAGTGGACCAGACGATTCTTTGCGTCGCGCTGCCAGTGAGTTTCGGGATTTTGTTGTGGTCTCATCATCGGCTTCCCTTGCTGCAGATCCCCAACATTCGCGTCGATGGCCGTAGGATGTGGATGATCATCTACGCAATCGCGGGATTATTATTGATCGTATTAATCGCTGGCCTGGGCGGCAACTTTCGGTTGGTGGGCCTAGATGAGATCTACTCGCTACGCGATAGCGCCAGCGATGCAATCGAGGCATCTGGGAGCACCCTGCTCAGGTACGCATTCCCCTGGCTCAACGGATTGCTGCTGCCGATGATTTATGCGCGGGCAGCGCAAAAATCCAATTATGCGATGATTTTGGCAGTCGTAATCTGCTACGGCTTCTTGTTCGGGATTTGGGGCTCGAAGACTTCGCTATTTGGTCCGGTGATACTCTTTGCTGCCAGTGTATGGACGTCGAGCGGAACGTCCCGGATGCCGTTGCTGATGATAACGGGGTTAATTGGCGCTCTGATAGTTCCGGCGCTACTACCGTTCGACAGCGGAATTGGGAGCGTAATAAAGTTGGCTTGGATCTCGGTCGTCAATATGCGGACATTTTCAGTTCCGGGCATGGCGATCGTCCAATATTACGATTTCTTTTCGACTCATCCGTGGACTTTGGGTTCACAGATAACCGGTTTGAATTGGTTCCTTGACTACCCGTATGACTCCAACATACCGCTGACCCTCGGCTACTACTACTATGGAACGTTGATCACCGCAAACGCGAATTTTTGGGCACAGGACGGACTCGCCAGCTTTGGGGTGCTTGGACTGGGCGCAACCTCAATAGTTGCTGCGTTCGTATTTTGGATTCTCGACAGTGTGACGCGCCGATTGAGCGTGAAATTTCTCATCCCGGCGCTAGTGGGCATTCTAATATCGGTCGCCAACGCTTCATTGTTCACCACTCTGGCAACCGGAGGTTTGGGATTTTTTATTCTGGCCTGCATATTCATGCCGCGCGAAGATAGCCAGGGTTTCGTTAGCGAAGTTCGCACGGCGCGATGAGCACGAGATGCAACGAAATGCTTCACATCTTAATGGCGCTTTCTCGTTGATTAGCGGACTCCTGAAAAGCCGGGGTATGCGACAGGCCTTTGCACTCGGCACCGGGACGGCGATTGGTCAAGCCGCTGTGGTGGCGGCAAGCCCTGTTTGGTCGCGATTGTATGATCCCGACGCTTTCGGGCGATATGGCCTTGTGCTCTCTTTCCTGAGTGCGGCGACCGTGGCCGTGAGTTTGCGATTTGAATTTGCGATACCTATAGCCCCGGACGAAGACGAAGCCCTCGAGCTCGTCTTACTTGCGCTGATTTGCAGTATCCCGGTCTCGCTCCTCGCGGGGGGTATTTTCCTAATCCTCTCGCTGACAGGTCTGTTCGGCTTCGGAGCGGTCGCACCCTCGTCCGCCATTCTGGTGGTGCTGTCACTGGTGCTTGCGGGATCCTTTTCCATTCTTCGCTACTGGCACGTCCGACGCAGCGCCTTTCGGGAAATAAGCAATTCCTTGGTGGCGCAGGGACTGGCGCGAGCTTTGACTCCGATTCTGCTTTCACCACTGAATTGGGGATGGTTCGGCCTGGTATGCGGCGAAGTTGCGGGCAGGTCCTTCGGTATTCGTAGTCTTGGCAGGGTGGTCATTCCGCAGCTGACGCGTCTCGCGCGCCGCGTCACGATTTCGCGTCTGCGTGATATTGCGCGCAAATACCGCCAGTACCCATTGGTGTTCTTCCCATCCTCGATGCTGGATGCCTTGTCTGGAGCGCTGACAATTCCAGTGGTGGTAGGCATTTATGGCTTCTCCGCCGGGGGGGAATTCTTGCTAGCCCAGCAAGTCGTGTCAGCACCCTCGGCGCTGATATGCAATTCTTTGGGTGATGTGTTTCATGCACAGTTGGTTCCCGGCGCGGGCAGAAATCCAGCGTATCTGCCGCAGTTTGTTTGGAGAACCGCCCTTCGATTATTGGTCATCGCAAGCGTTGTATATGTTCCCGTCGCCTGCGTAGCGCCATTCGTGGCGGTCCCTATTTTTGGCGCACCGTGGTCGAGGGTCGGACAGTTTGTCGCTATCTTGGCGCCATCGACGATCATCACGACGATGGTCAGCCCGATCAGTAGAGCAATGCTGGTGTCGAAGATTCCGCAGATCAAGCTGCTGGCGGACGTGGTCAAGCTGGTATTGCCTATTTTAGCCTTGGTTGGTGCAGCCCATCTTCCGGAAGCATCTTTGACGAAGAGTCTAGTGTTCTATTCGGGAACGGTGGTCGTTTGCTATCTGATATATTTTGCAATCGTCTTGGTTTCTGTACGACTGCGGAACCAAATATCCGTGGTTGGGACTTGACGAGCCATGGCGTTCCTAATGCGTCGCGAGTAAAGATGTTGCGCCAAACGAAATCCAGGGTCTTTGAGCTGCTGAAGAGGACTCCTGCAAGGTATCTTTATCACCGCATCAAGGCGCTGCGGGGCGGAGCGAGCCAGTCTGACGAAGCGGAGATTCTAATCGGCCTCGCGAGCAGCTGTCCCAAGACCTTTGTGGAGTTCGGTTTTCATCCCACCGAGTACAACTGCGTGGGCCTCGGCGAATTTTCGGGGCTTTTGGTGGACGGTGACCCGGCAACTGTCCATCTTGCCAGAGCCATCCTGCCCAGCCGTATCGAGGTTCGTCAACAATTTCTAACTCTTGAGAATCTGAACACGGTCGCGAGCTACCACGCTGAACTCGGAGTATTGTCAATTGATGTCGACGGCAATGATTACTGGTTTCTTGAAGCGCTATTGCCGGCGCGGCCGCATGTTATCGCTGTCGAGTACAACGCCAGCTTGCTTTCGGCTTCGCTGACCGTCCCCTATGACCCGACATTCGATCGGCACCGGAAGGATCGAAGCGGGTGGTATCACGGCGCTTCTCTTGCGGCGCTGAATAACTTGTGCACCATGCACGGCTTCAAGCTTGTTGCGGTCGCTGAAGCGGGTGGCAATGCATTCTTTGTAAGGCAGGACAATCCAACGCCTGCTATCGACCCTGTCGCCGCGTACCGCGAGAACCAGCTGACGAACAAATGGTCAGGAACCACGGCCCGGGAACAGTGGTTGCGCATCAAGCATTTACCATATGTTGAAGTGTGAACTTGTACACCGAGAGTTCTATGATCCCAACGCCAGGCCGTTTTATGCAATCCTATTGGCAGCGATGGTATTCGGCTTTCCGATCATCCGCGAGAACAAACAGGCAAAAGCAATCCGGCAATTTCGTCATCAATGGCTCCGGAAAAAGCGCACCTGGAATGGCGTTGGATTTGTCAGTGCTGCGCCGAGAGCCATCGCAGCGTGAGTCAAATCGTGACGAATAGACTTCCCGAATTCGTGATCATAGGCGCGGGAAAGTCGGCTTCCACCTGGCTGCACATGGCGCTGCGGCAGCATCCGGCCTTATTCATGCCTGAACAAGAAACGTTCTTCTTCGAAGATCCGCATTACCACGAAAACGATCTGGGCGCGCTGTTCGCAGAATTGCAAGCGGCACCGGCCGGCGCGACGATCGGAATCAAACGCCCGGATTATCTTTGCACCCCGGAGTGCGCGCCGCGGCTGGCCAAGCACCTGCCGCGAGCTCGATTGATCGCGATTCTGCGAAATCCCGTCGACCGCGCGGTGTCGCAATACTATCACCTGATTCGGTCTGGGCGGCTTGCGGTGTCGCATCCGGATGCCACTTTCAGCCAGTATCTGCTCGGCCGCTTCGATGCTCCCTTCATAGAGCGCGTCGTATTGCAGTTCGGTCTGTACGGACAGGCAATTGCGAACTACAGACTCGTCTTCCCTGCCGATCAGATGCTCATTCTCACCGATCTGGATTTGCGTAACAGTGCGCTCGATGTGTTCAAGCGGACCTGCCGTTTTCTTGGTGTCGAGAATGACTTCGCGCCGTCGGATATCGAGCGGCCGCGCAATCAAGGCGTTTATTTTTCACCGTTTCTATCTTTGATCCAGTCGCTCAATAATCTGGGGCAATCGTTCGACGCGCAAACCGGCCGGGAGACGCCGCGGGCGGATTTGATGGGAAAGACAGCTCGTCGGCTGGCCGTGCTGAGCAGCCGAATGTCCGCCGCGACGCGAATCTTCTTGCGCGATCAGGCACCGCCGATCTCGCTCAACACTCGCGCCAATTTGCTCGATTTCTACTTGCCAGACATAGTCAAGCTGGAAGAATTGACGAACATGGATCTGTCGGCGTGGAAATCACTGCCGGAGTCTTGAAAGACGCAATTTGCTGGCGGCGACCTCAATTGTAGTAGAGTCCCGCTTTGTATTTCCTGAGTGAATGATAAGTTGAAGCGCTTTTTCCCAGTCTCACAACCTGCCATAGGTGAAAAAGAGATCGCCTACGTCACCGACGCGGTCCGTTCGGGGTGGGTGTCCTCGATCGGCCGCTACATCGAGGAATTCGAGAAGTCATTTGCGGGTTTTTGCGGGAGCAAGTTTGCGCTCGCTGTAAGCAACGGAACAACTGCGCTGCATCTCGCCTTGGTCTCCGCGGGTATCAAAGCTCTCGATGAGGTCATCATTCCAGATCTAACTTTTGTGGCGACGGCCAATGCCGTTACATATACCGGTGCGCGGGCTGTGCCGGTGGATATCGACCCCAATACTCTCTGTATGGACATCGGTTCACTCGAGTCGGCGATTACGCCGCGAACGCGGGCCATTATCCCCGTGCACCTGTACGGCCACGCTGCGAAAATGGACGAGCTAATGAGCGTCGCAAGACGGCATCGGCTTTTGGTGATAGAGGATGCGGCCGAAGCACACGGCGCGGAATACAAGGGTCAACGCGTCGGATCGATTGGTGATTGCGGCGTATTCAGCTTTTATGGCAATAAGGTCATTACCTCTGGCGAAGGAGGCATGATCACTACTGACAATGCGGACCTGTACTCGAAGGCCAAGCTGCTCAGGGATCATGCGATGAGCCCGCAGAAGCGCTATTGGCATACGGAAATCGGCTTTAATTATCGTATGACCAATCTGCAGGCTGCGTTGGGCGTGGCGCAGATGGAGAGGATCCATGAGTTTCTGGAGAGGCGTCAACTCATCATGCGGTGGTATCGAACATTTATCGGCTCGGATCCCAAGTTGCGGCTGAATTACGAGGAGCCCGATACCAAAAATGTTTACTGGATGATTTGCCTGGAGATAGCAGGCCTGACCGACGCGCCAAGGAGCGTTTTAATGAGCAAGCTTCGGGAAGTCGGGGTGGATACACGGCCCTATTTTTATCCGATTTCTGATATGCCGATGTATCAGCGCGCCGACACGCCTGTTGCGCACGCGGTTTCGCAGCGAGGCATGAATTTACCGTCATACACGGATCTTACCGAATCCGACGTCGAACACATTTGCCAGTCGACGAAAGGTGTGCTGCAAGATATGGGTTTCATTAGATTCTAAAAGTCGCCCTAATCAACGAAACACATGCCCCAAAAATGGGGTATCTGGGTACTGTGCTCCCAAAGTATCTCGCGCGCCTCGGCTTGGAAGTGCACGTAGTGGCAACCGATCTTTCCGCATATCACAATTTGGATGAGCACAAGGCCGGAGTGCCGGCCTTTCTTGGCGCGCAAACGCTTCCCGCTGGAACTGTCTGTAAGATGGACGGATATACCGTTCATATACTCAAGCATGGACGCATGCACGGACATGTCTACATGAAGGGTTTGCAGCGGAAGCTGCGGGAAATTGCGCCCGATATAGTGTATTCAATATTGGCCATCGGCTGGATACCGCTGCAAGCGGCGTACGCCAAAGTGAGCGCGGGTTACAGGTTGTTTTGCGGCAGCCATACCTCCGCAATGATGTTTCCCCTCGCCAGAGAGCGATCTCCCAAGCTCGCAAGCCTGCTCACCGCCTACATTACGCGATGGATTCCGGGCCGCATTGTCAGCTTCATGAGCAGCGGCTGTTACTGTCCGACGGACGACTGCGGAGAAGTGGCGCGCCGTTTCTTCGGCATCCAAAAAGAGAAGATAAAAATTATCCACCTTGGCGTCGACGGCGATGTCTTTTATCCTGCCGCGGCACCCAATGACGAAATCAAGAGAGCGGCACTGCGCGAGCGGTTGGGTTATTCCGACACCGACATCGTCTGCATCTACACCGGCAAGATGGCTCAAATGAAAAATGCCCTGCTGCTGGCCCGGGCAATCGAACGCCTTCATGCTGAAGGTCGAAACTACAAAGGCCTATTCATCGGCGACGGCGCACAGCGGCCCTCGATTGAGAGGATTCCGGGCTGCGTTGTGCTGGATTTCATGCCCTTTGTGGAGCTTGGCGACTATTACAGAGCTTCAGACGTTGCCGTGTGGCTAACCAACGAAAGCACTTCGATGCTCGACGCGGCGGCGTGCGGAATCCCAATTGTCGTCAGCGACCGCATATATCAAGATCACGTCGTAGGCAACGGGCTTGCTTACCGCATTAATGATTTAGAGAGTCTGTGCGAGACTCTCAGAGCTTTGGAAGACCCTGAACTTAGAGCTGAATTGGGGCGTGCCGGCGCCGCAAAAATGCGCGACCGCTTCATGTGGGAGCACGCTGCCATGGCCCGGTATTTGGATTTCAACGCTGCGATGTCGGGAAGCAAATGAGATGATGCGTGCAGGCTCAGCTGTTCTTATCACGCAATGAATCGAAATCCCGCGATGCACCGCGCGTTGGCAACAGGCGCATCAGCGCACTTACCATGCGCAGCGGGAACTTGTTCAATAGTAGGTGCAGAACAGCCGTTCTAATCGGCTTTGCATGGGCTGCGCGTACGAACAAAATGTAATTCGAGCAGAACAGCGCCTTGTAGCCGAACCGGCGGGCGATCATTTCCATGGCATTCTTACTGTAGAAGAATAAATGCTGGCCGCTTTCCGGAGTAAGATACCACCATGTAGCATTCTGTCCTGTAAAGATGCTCGTCGAAGTAATCAAAACATCGGGGTTGGTTTTGAAAATGATTTCCAAGTCAGCTTGCGGGTTTTCAAAGTGCTCGAAAACCTCGAAGGCCAGCAGAATGTTAGGCCGGATGAAATCGGGTTCGGCGAACGCACGAGCATAGGTCGCGGCGGCATATTTGTCGTTGACGAAGCAGTTTATTTCGTAGTCCCGGAGCAGGCGACAAAGAAGACCGTCGCCGCCGCCGAAGTCCAGGACATCGTTCAAGCGCAGGACACGCGCGACAATAAACGTGGCGGCGAGATTCGCCAAATTGCGCTGCGCTGCGCCGGTGTCGAGAATTGCGAGGTTGTTCACATATGCTTCAGAGATCCAGTATGGCCGCTCCGTCTGCAAGGAATGACACGCTTCGCATTCGAGATAGGCGACCTTGTGCTTGTGGAGGACTTGCAGCGAAAAGCGATATTGTGCGGCCGCTCCGCATAGGCGGCACGGAATTTGCGCTTCCCGATCTTGAGAGATCGTTTCGATCATGAACTACATCCCCTCCATAGCGATCACCATTGTATGCGCAGAATAGGAATAGTCGCCGTATCTCATCCGGCGCTTGGGGGTACATTTCAATACACACTCTCGATGATCGACGCGCTACGGCGGATACCTGGCAATGAATACATCATATATACTACGGCGAGTAACAAGTTTTACGATGAAATCGGCCTGCCGATAATCCGACTTCCGACTGCCGCGGGGGCGATTCTTGGCTACGCAATCGCGGCCATCGTGCCGAGCGCACAGCTGTTCTCGGAAGTCGATAAATTGATTTCCCCAATTTATACAACGCGCCTTCTCGCCTCGCGGCGTCCGTTCGCCATGACGATACACGACCTTCAAGAAAGATATTACCCCGAAAATTTCAGCGTCGCGCAACGCGTCTGGCGCCGCTTGTCGAACCGGCTGTTATCGCGCGCCGCGACCCGAGTCCTGTGCGAATCGGCGCATGTGAGAGACGATATTGTAAATTTTCTAGGAATCGCCGATTCGAAGATAGCGATAATCCCGGCTCCGCCCGTTTCGGCATTCTTGCCCGAGCATCTCGACGCAAGGGCGCTGCAGGGAGCCGCTGCTCGCCTCGAGTTGCCGGATCAATTCCTATTTTATCCGGCGCAATTCTTCCCTCACAAAAATCATCTGCGGCTCATTGAAGCCTTTGCTCTCGTCGGGCGCCAATATCCGGAATGCCGCCTTTTTCTAACCGGGCAAGCAAGGTATGAATACCAAAAAGTGATGGCGCGGGTGGCAGAATTGGGGCTTGCAGACCGCGTCATACATCTAGGGTACGTGGATACGAGTCTTCTGGCCGCCGTATATGCGCGCGCCACCTTGGTAGTGATTCCAACGCTGTTTGAAAGCATCAGCATTCCTGCGTATGAGGCGTTTCGTCTGGGGGTTCCTCTCTGCATATCCAATGTGGTCGGGCTGCCGGCACAGGTCGGGGACGCTGCGGTGCTTTTCGATCCTGTTTCGGTCACCGATATCGCAGAAAAAATTGTTGCCACGCTCGCAAACCAGGAACTTCGCCGGGAACTTGTCATGAGAGGTAAGACGCGGGTGGCAGCGCTTACCTCAGAGTTGTATGCGGCGCAGCTCAAAACCGTTCTTGATGATTTGGAACAATGAAATGCGTTCTGCTGTCGCACGCGGCAATCGATCAAAAAATGGCAAATGAATGACACCGAAACCGGATGTTGTATTTGTCGAGCGATATTTCTACCCCGAAGGCTGGGGCGGGGCGCAAATCCCTCGGGATATAACCGCTGAGTTGGCGCGCGCCGGCTTGAGGGTTGCAGCGGTTTGCGGACGAGACCAATACATTGCGGAAAAGGCCGGACAAAGCCAGGATCCGCGCAAGCACGGTGTGGCAATATGGTACGTCCCGCGATATAGACTTGAGAAATCCACTTCGAAGAGCATCTTGAGCCAGCTATGGTTTTGCACCATCGCATCTGTGACCATTGCGTTTCGCGGTAGGCCGGCCCTGTTCATGGTCCAGACCAACCCTCCGCTTGTCGTGGTTGCCTTGAGTGCAATTGCGGCGATCCTCAGAAGACCCTTGATTCTCGTTGCGCAGGATCTTTATCCGGAGGTCATGATCGTACATGGAATGCTCGGCGCACGAAGTCTGCTCGGGCGTGCGCTAACGAGGATGTTTCGCATGGCTTATCAGAGCGCTGCATGTGTGGTGTCACTCAGCCCCGACATGACCAGGAGGCTGACAGAAAAGGGCGTGGCGGCTGAGCGTATACAAGAAATCTGCAACTGGGCTACGGGTGATCCGAGTGTCGTTCGCGGATCGGCCAATAAAATGGTCAGCCAATGGAATCTGATCGGAAGGTTTGTTGTCCTTTACGCGGGAAATCTCGGGATGGCGCACGACGCAGAAACGATCGTGCGCGCGGTTGGCATTGCCAGTTCGAAAGTCGCGCAGTTGCGCTTGATATTTGTTGGGGAAGGCGGTCGAACCGATGCAACGAAGCGGCTGGTCGACGAACTGGGCTTGTGCGAGTTCGTAATGTTCAAGCCTTCCGTTCCCATGGAATTGCTGCCGCATGCCCTGGGGGCGGCGGATTTGGCGCTGGTCACGCTCCTGCCCGGGTTCGAGGGCTTGGTGGTCCCGAGCAAGGTGTTCGGGCACATGGCGCGAGGAATTCCAACCATGTACATCGGTCCTCGGAATGGCGATATCGCTGTTCTGTTGGCGAAATCCTCCGGCGGAATAGCGCTCGAAAATGGCGATGTCGCCGCGGCCGCTGCCTGCCTGGTTGAGCTCGCGGGCGACCGATCGGCGCTCGAGCGAATGGGAGCTTCTGCCGCTCGCTACTACAATGAACATTTGTCCCGCGAGCTCGGCTTGGCCGCATACAGAAAGCTGGTTGAATCGGTCATTTCGAGGGAATCGTAACGATGGATCGTTGTTGCCTTGACTAGGATCCTCGTAACCGGCGCAGAAGGCTTCGTCGGCAGAAGCTTGACAGCGAATCTTCAGCGTCATGGGGCGTCCGTAATAGGCGCAATTCGCAGCGAGAATGCCGCGTCATCCTTGTCGCTGGAAACTGCCGTCACGGGGGATATTCGCTTGCGCCCAGATTGGGACGCCTTGCTGAGAGGCGCCGATGGTGTCGTGCATCTGGCAGCTCGTGCTCATGTAACCCGCGATCGCGCATCAAATCCGATCGCGCAATTTCGCGCGGTCAATGTGATGCCTGCGGTCGAATTGTTCCGGGCATGTCAGCGGAACGGAGTGGAACGTTTCATATTTATCAGCTCCATCGGTGTCAACGGCGCGTTCACGCGAGGGCGGCCCTTTCTCGAGAGTGATGTGCCCAACCCGGTTGAGCCGTACGCGATTTCAAAGTGGGAAGCGGAACAGGAACTATCGAAGGCTGTGATCGATGGATCCACGAAACTAGTCGTTATTCGACCGAGCTTGATTTACGGGCAGGGCGTAAAGGGCAATTTCCTGAGATTGATGCACTTGATCGACTCGGGTTGGCCATTGCCGTTTGCGGCGATCACCGCCAAGCGAAGCTTTCTGGGACTTTCTGATTTCTGTGATCTGTTGAGACGATGCTTGGAGGCACCTTTGAACGCACAGCAGCTTTTTGTTGCGGCCGATCCGGCTGCCATGTCGACTCCTGACCTGATACGCCGGATCGCCGATGCCATGCACAGCCAACCGAAGATGGTGGCGGTGCCGCTCGGTGTCCTCAAAATCGCTGGGTCGTTGTTCGGCAGAAGATCGGAAATAGAGCGTCTTGTCGGCCCGCTGGAGGTGAATGCCTCTAAAGCTCGAATTACGCTCGACTGGCAGCCGAATGCCGATTGCGCGCGGGACGTCGAGGCTATGGTCGAGGCATATGCAAAAGCCAAAGCCAAGGCATAGCGATGACCGTCCAGCCTGCCGCCTCGCACACTCATCGGCGACATGGCAAAAATCTCTGCGCAAACCTGTAAACTTTTGCTCCGTTAGACCGTAGCGCGCGGGTATTCTGTCCCACTACCCGGGAGCTCGCCGAGACAGTTGGATACATGCGAAGTATTTTCGTCCAGATTGCCGATCTACCGACTCGTCTGCGCCGCATTACGAGGGGAGGCAGGTATCGGCCTGAGATCGACGGGCTGCGCTTCATTGCGATCGCGCTGGTGGTGCTTGGCCATGTCGCGTCCCGAACCGAGCGCGCGCAAAATGTATCCTTCGCGAGCGCTCCCTATTCTCTGACGTACGAGCTTCTGAACGTGCAAGGACCCGGCGTCCTTCTGTTTTTCGCAATCAGCGGCTTCATCATCGCGAGCCAGTTCCTGGTCAATTCCGCGCACCCATTCAGCGCCAAATTCCTGGGGCCTTATTATCTGCGTAGGGTCACGCGCATCGAACCGCCCTATTTCTTGGTGCTGGTCGGCACATTCTTACTGATTGCAGCAACAGGTTACATTCCCCGTGCATCGACCACGGCCGACCCCGATTCATCGCTGACTGCTTCGCTGTTCGCCAGTCTGTTCTATGCGCACGATCTCCTCTACGGCCATTGGCCGCGACTTTTTCCGCCAGGCTGGTCGCTGGAGATCGAGGTTCAGTTCTATGTTTTTGCACCCGCATTTTTTTATCTGTACTTTGTGCGCGTGCCGGCTAATCGGAAATGGCTGATGGGTTTGCTGATTGCGGCGGCGGCGATCGCATTCAGCGGATGGGTCGGAAGTTTTGAGAATCCCCATTTGCAGCTCACGCTTCTGAGGTTTTTTCCGTTCTTTTGGATCGGCATCATCATGGCTGCGGCAAATCAGACGTGGCGCGCGGCCTTCGCTGGCGTGCCGAGCCGCATCTTGTCGGCCGCTGCCTGGGCCGCGCTACCCATATTCGTTGGATTCAGCTTTCTTACCGGGAAAGCCCAGATAACGGCAGATGTTTCACTTGCGGGAAGTGTCATTTCCATCGCCGTTATGTTCATCGGCGCGCTCTCCGATGGTTCCTTCCGCAGGTTCTGCGCAAACAGCTGGATAAGTCTGCTCGGGGGTGCCTGCTACTCGATTTATCTTACGCATCTGCAGACCTCGCAGATAATGACCCACGCGATATTTTCATTGAGCACGGTCGGCAGACTGCCCTGGGCCGTGCAGCTGCTATTGGCTTATATGGTCGAAATTCCTTGCATATGCGCCGTGGGATTGACTTTTTACGCGCTCGTCGAAAGGCCATTTATGGTGCCCAACTGGCCTAAGGCAGCGATACAGAAGTTGGCACATCGGTTTGGTCCTGCGCAAACGAACAAGTAGGAAACGATGAACATCCAAGGGGCATGATATGAGCGGTGATGTTCGCTTATTGGCGTCTACATCGGCGTTCATCTTCGCGCTGGCCGCGACGGGGTTGGTGCGCGCCTACGCGCTGCATACGGGGATGCTTGATCGCCCATCGGCGCGCAGTTCCCACTCCTCGCCGACCCCGCGCGCCGGCGGCGTTGCCATTGTTGCCGCCTTTTTCATAGCGGCGGCCGGCCTCTGCATATTTGGATGCTTGGACGGAAATGTTTTGCTGTTGCTGGTGGGCGGCGGCGGAGCGGTGGCTTTCATCGGCTATCGGGATGATCGGCGCCCCCTGACAGCCAGGGTGCGGTTGTTCGTCCACTTGGCCGCCGCGGCGTTCGCTGTCGCGGTGATTGGCCGTGCGCTGCCGTACTTGGCGGGAATAGGCGCAGCAGGGGAGTGGATCACTCGGCTCTTTGGCGTGCTGGTTATTGCTTGGGCGACAAATCTGTTCAATTTCATGGACGGGATCGATGGCATTGCCGCTGCCGAGGCTGTTTTTGTCGCAGCGGCCGGCGCGGTGCTCACGATATCGTTTGGCGCCGATGCAGGCGTGAGCGCCGCTATGCTGTGCCTCGCGTCCGCAAGCTTAGGATTCCTGGTTTGGAATTGGCCTCCGGCAAAAATCTTCATGGGTGATGCGGGCAGCGGGTTCTTAGGATTCACCGTGGCCGCATTGGGGTGGGCAGCCAGTGCTCGTGGGAAGTTCCCGATCGAGGTCTGGGGCATCTTGGCCGGGGTATTCCTGGTGGATGCGACAGTGACTCTCGTTCGACGGTTGATTCGCGGCGAACGCTGGTTCGAGGCGCATCGAACCCATGCCTATCAACACTGGGCGCGGCGCTGGGGTTCGCATCTACCGGTCACCGTGGCTGTCGCAGCGATCAACCTGTGTTGGTTGCTCCCGTGGGCGTGGCTCGCCGCCAGTCGCCCGCAATGGGCCGTGGCCGCCTTCTCGGCCGCGTTGCTGCCATTGACGGGTCTTGCGATCGTGTGCGGCTCTGGCAGAGAAGAGAGATAACAACTGCACTCATGGGCGGCTGGTCGCCTGGGGATTACTGCGAACGACGGGAATCGAGCGCATATATTCGATAGCGGCCGCCGTCGGGGTCGTCTTTTGGAATCGGATGCAGCGGCCAGATCTCGTCAACAGTCTGTTTTTGCCACTCATGCGGAATCACTGTGCCCGAACGCATAAGTGGCGCCATGCCCCACGGGTTCGCAAACACGATCCATGCTTCTCTTGGCGCCTCCCTTAGCGACTGGGCGATGTTTCCGACGACCGTACGCAGGGTTTGCTCTAGAAACGGGTTATAAAAGTGAAACACCGTTACGTCGGTTGTGACGTGCCAGTGGGCCGCGTTGGTGCAGAACACTTCGATGTTTTCGCAGATGGTGCCCCTTGCCTTCGCTATATTCTCCAAGGAGCGCGTGACGAGGCTTTGTGAAAGCTCCACTCCTGTAACGCGCTTGAACGGAAACGATCCCGCTGCTATCAGGGTTCGCCCCAAACCGCTTCCATAGTCCACGAACGCACCAGAAATCGGGACGTGTTTCATGGCTCTGAAAAAAGCGGCATAGGAGGTCGGTGCATACCATACGGCATCAGGATCCTCAATCCCCAGGGATTCGAGGGATATTTTTCCACGCGTCCGAATGCCGAAGCGCCGCTCGTACAGCTCCTCACTCAGCCGTGCCCTGATGCGTAGGAGCAGACGCGTCCAGGCGTGTCGGAATAGGTAACCGGGCCCCTCGGTCTTGAGCATCCGGGCTGCGTTCCTGATGCGGCTCAACGTCGTCGACATCGCGGAGACACCTATAAATCCTTCTTGTACTTCAGCGCTTCTCGCAAATTCCGTGCGACCCTCCTCGCTCTCACCAGCCCGGGCCACAGGAACAACTCGGCGGTTCGCCAGGGAACTTCCAGCCCGCCAAATTGGTTCTTGAACCGCCCCACGAGATAGGTCTTTTCGTCAACCTGTTCCCGCCGCGGCGTCGGTCCCAAATGAAAGGTCTGATCGCCCCGCGCCCGCGACCTGAGAATCGCCTCGTGCACGAGCAAGGTGTTGCCTCCCGCTTCACGGTGCGTCCGCGTCGAGCCGGCTGCGTGGTAGTAGGTGGCGCCTTTCCAGCTCATCGTCATGATGCCTGCGATTGGGGTCCCCGAGGCAAGTCGAGCCAACAGCACTTCGCAATGACCAGCCGGCGAGAGCGCGTTCCAGAGCCCGTTGAAATGGCCGGCAGGCCGCAGACGCGCACCGACCGAACGCATCGTCTCTGCGTGCAACGCGGAGAAGATCTCAATGTCCGCGGCATCGCTGGCGCACGATACGCAAATGCCTTCACGTTGCGCTTTCTTGACGGCGCTCTTGCAGCCCTTGCGAAGCTCTTTCCAGAGTGCGGCCTCAGTCTGCGTAAGGTCGACCACCTTCGCCGGGACGGATTTGATTTCATAGCCGAATCGAGCGAGAACTGAGGGCTCTGGAACGTCAGGTCCCGGGGCCATCGTCGGCAGCTCCCAGTTCACCAGAAGAGCGCCGCTACAGCGGCCGATGCGCTGGATGGCGCGAATGGCTGCTACATCCAACTCGGCCTTTTCGGACTCGGCCATCCCGGCCGCTCGGGCGAGTCCCGAGCGGTAGTTATAGATTCGCCGAAGAGGCGCCTGACGAATCCCCGGGATGCGCTCTGACTGCAGCGCGATGACCGCGCGCAAGTCACCGCTTCCGTTCACCAGCCCGAACGAACGATCCTTGCCAGCACCGCCAGCGGCCGCCTGCCACAGGGAGGTGTGGAAGAGCCAAGCCTCCGAGGACTCCTGGACGAACCGCTCCCACGCGCTCGGTCCGATTATTGCGCGGGAGACGATTTTGAAGCCATGCGCCATTTCACCTTACGATACAGGACGGTCCTTCATCTCGCGAGATCGGTGGACCTAAGGCGTGAGGCTGCAAAACCGGGATATCCGGGCCATGCGAGGGCGGGGAAGACTGGTGTTGCGCGTTTTTATGTAACGCTGGATTCATTTGGACTGCAGTTAGGGCAGAATTGGTCGGCACAGCTTCGGGCAATTGAGCGGAAATATCGTCCGTGGCCATTTAGGAGGCGATTTGTCAAAGACAGCTTTAATAACAGGAATCACCGGACAAGACGGGGCGTATCTAGCAGAGTTCTTGCTCAAAAAGGGTTACGCCGTTCATGGTGTGAAGCGCCGCGCTTCCTCATTCAACACCGATCGCATCGATCATCTTTACCAGGATCCGCATGAATCCAACGTGCGGCTAAAACTGCATTACGGAGATTTGACGGACTCCACGAACCTCATACGAATCATCCAGGAAGTGCAGCCAGACGAGATCTACAATCTTGCAGCGCAGAGCCATGTCGCCGTGTCTTTTGAGACTCCGGAATACACGGCAAACTCCGATGCCGTCGGCACTCTACGCGTACTCGAAGCAATCCGGATTCTCGGGCTTGAAAAGAAGACGCGATTTTACCAAGCGTCGACCTCGGAGATGTTCGGCAAAGTTCAGGAAACGCCGCAACGTGAGACAACCCCGTTTTATCCGCGATCTCCCTATGGAGCAGCGAAGGTTTACGCCTATTGGATTACGGTGAACTACCGCGAGGCCTACGGCCTTTTTGCCTGTAACGGTATCCTTTTCAATCACGAATCGCCCATGCGCGGCGAGACCTTCGTGTCGCGCAAAATCACGCGCGCTCTGACTCGAGTGCGTGTGGGACTGCAGGAAACGCTGCATCTCGGCAATCTTGATTCGCGTCGGGATTGGGGTCACGCACGCGATTACGTCCGCGCGCAGTGGCTCATGCTGCAGCAGGAAACCGCGGAGGACTTCGTCATCGCGACCGGCAAGCAGTTCTCGGTTCGAGATTTCGTGGTGGCCGCGGGATCTTTGCTCGATATGAAAATCGAATGGCGCGGCAAAGGCGTCGACGAGGTCGGCATCGATAGCATCTCCGGGCGCAAAATCGTGCACGTCGATCCCCGGTACTTTCGCCCCACCGAAGTGGAAACCCTCCTGGGTGATGCCAGCAAAGCGCGCCAAAAACTGAGCTGGACTGCAGAGGTGAGCTTTCAGGAGCTTGTATCGGAAATGGTGGCATCAGACCTGGAAATTGCAAAGCGCGACGCTTTGGTAGCCAAAGAAGGCTATAAGGTCTACAGCCATCACGAGTAAGGCGGCGTGCAAGTGAACAAAGACTCGCGAATTTACGTTGCCGGTCATCGCGGCTTGGTGGGTTCGGCCGTGGTGAGGGCGCTGCAAAAGCAGGATTATCAAAATGTCATCGTCCGCACGCACCATGAACTTGATCTGACGGAACAGCGCGCGGTCCACCGGTTTTTTGATGAGGTTCGACCCGAAGCCGTGGTGATGGCGGCGGCGCGAGTCGGCGGAATTCACGCAAATAACACCCATCCAGCGGGGTTTCTGCGGGACAACCTCTTGATCCAGGACAATGTCATCGACGCAGCGCATCGCTCGGGCGTCGCCAAATTCGTCTTCCTCGGATCCAGCTGCATCTACCCAAAAATGGCGCCTCAGCCCATCAAGGAGGACTATCTGCTGACCGGCCCGCTTGAGCCTACGAACGAGTGGTATGCCATTGCGAAGATTGCCGGACTGAAGATGTGTCAGGCGTACCGGCGCGAATACGGTTTCAACGCCATTTCCCTGATGCCCACCAACCTGTATGGTCCGGGCGACAATTTCGATACCCAGAACTCACATGTGCTTCCCGCATTGATCCGAAAGTTTCATGAAGCCAAGAGGCGCGGTGATAAGACCGTCGAGATCTGGGGCAGCGGAACGCCTCGACGTGAGTTCCTGCATGTCGATGACCTGGCCGATGCGGTGTTGTATCTTTTACAGTCCTACGATGCCGAGCCGATCGTGAACATCGGCTGGGGCAAGGATGTGACGATTCGCGAGCTCGCGGACATGGTGATGTCGGCGATTGGATACAGTGGAGAGCTAGTGTTTGATCCCTCGAAGCCCGACGGCACGCCGCGCAAGCTGCTTGATGTCACGCGCCTCAATAGTCTCGGCTGGTATCCCAAAATTTCCCTCAAATCAGGCATCGAAAGCACCGCTGCGTGGTTCAAAGAGCACGCTTTGGACGCCAGAGTCTAATCCCCGCAGTCCAACTCCCCGAGAGTCAACCAGACGTTACGTTGCGCGTTCATCGGTAGGTCAACGTAAAGTTTTGTCGGCGATGTTCTATTCCTAACTGGTTTCGGTACACTGTGTTTCCAGGGAGGAATGTCGTCGTGGCGTTCGAAGTAACATGAGTTACCAAGACGAAACGTCTACAGAGGCAGCGTCAAGGAGGTTGATTTGGATTCCAAGTTGGTGCTAAAAGGCGGGAATTTCGCGCGCAAAACGGTGGAATTGCCGCGGCCTTTGAAACGACTCATATCCGTCTGCACCGACTGTCTCATGATACCGCTGGCGCTGTGGACCGCCGTCAGCCTCAAAGCAGGTTATCCCCGATTCGACTTGTCCGATTGGCCCGCCTATGTCGCGGTGATTGCTGTCAGCATCCCGATATTCATACGCGTGGGGCTTTACCGCGCGGTCATCCGTTTCCTCGGCCACAAGGCAATTTTTGCCGTTACGGGGGCCATCGCGTTGAGCGCGCTGATCTTAGGGCTCGCCGGCGCGCTATTTCAGATCCAGGCGCTCAGCTGGAGCATCGTCGCGATTTATTCGTGCTTCGCGTTGCTGTACGTAGGCGCATCCCGCTTTATGGTTCGCTTCTACCTTTTGCGGCGCTACATCCTTCCAACGGCGGCGCAGGTCGCGATCTATGGTGCCGGCGAGGCCGGCGCGCATCTGTCCAGCCTTTTATTGACCACCTGCGCGTTCAATCCCGTCGTATTCATCGATGACAACAAGAGTCTGCGAGGGCGGTTGGTGAACGGAATAAAGGTCCACCTAGCGGAACAGCTTCCGGCGCTGATCAAGGCTCATGGCATCGACCGAGTCCTGCTCGCCGTGCCATCGCTTTCACGCCGCCGCAGACGCGAGATATTGACCCAGCTCGAGCCATTGGGGGTTCATGTCCTGACGGTCCCGGACATCGAACAACTGGTGACCGGCAGCGCCAATCTCGCAGATTTGCGCGAGGTCGATATCGCGGATCTGTTGGGAAGGGACGCCGTGCCGCCGAAGGCTGGTTTGTTCGATGCTTGTATCCGTGACCGGGTGGTCATGGTGACGGGTGCAGGCGGTTCAATCGGCTCAGAGCTGTGCCGCCAGATCATTGGCCTCGTGCCGAAGCGATTGGTCCTGTTCGAAATGTCGGAACTCGCGCTGTACAACATTGAACGAGAGCTTCGCGCCCTGGCCGACAAGGATTCTTTGCAGCTCGAGCTGATCGGCCTGATTGGCAACGCCCAGGACAGGTCCCGTCTGCGCGATATTTTCAGCACCTATCGCGTGCAAACCGTGTATCACGCGGCTGCCTACAAGCATGTGCCCATCGTCGAACAAAACGTGATCGCGGGCATTCACAACAATGTCATCTCGACCTGGTATGCGGCGGAAGCCGCACACGAGGCGGATGTCGAAACCTTTGTGCTGGTCTCGACCGACAAGGCGGTCAACCCGACGAATGTCATGGGTGCGACCAAGCGTTTTGCCGAGATTGTCCTGCAAGGCTTGCAGCGGCGCGGCAGCAAGACGCGGTTTTGCATGGTGCGCTTCGGCAACGTGCTGGCCTCCTCGGGCTCAGTGGTGCCGCTGTTCAATGAACAAATCAAAGCCGGCGGTCCTGTGACCGTGACCCATCCCGAAGTGATTCGCTACTTCATGACCATTCCCGAGGCGGCACAGCTCGTGATTCAGGCTGGCTCCATGGCCGAGGGCGGGGATGTGTTCGTGCTCGACATGGGCAAGCCGGTCAGAATCGGCGATCTTGCCCGCCGCATGATTCATCTCGCGGGCTTGACCGTGCGCGACGAGCAGCATCCGGACGGCGACATCGAGATCTCCTATACCGGCCTGCGGCCGGCGGAGAAGCTCTACGAGGAGTTGCTCATCGGCAATAATGTGACCGGCACTCAGCATCCGATGATCCTTCGCGCGATCGAGCACTCCTTGGCGTGGGATCGCGTCCAAGAGTTGTTGGATGAGATCTTGGTGGCGATGAGCCGGTTCGACTGCCCGCGGGCACTGCAGCTGCTGAACGATGTAGTGGCTGAATATACTCCGGCGCCCCAACCGCACGATCTGGTATGGGCGCGCCAATCGACGACGCCGACGGATGATCGAAAAGTGACGAGCCTCAAACCCCGGCGTGTTGCTAGACTGACTGGGCCTAGCGATACCGCGAGGCCAAATTAGCATTGAGGCCGGGTGTTTGAAGGAAGCTATTGAGTAACGGGGCGATTCTGGTTACCGGCGGCGCCGGCTACATTGGCAGTCACGTGGTGAGGCAGTTGGGGGAAACCGGCGCACAGGTCGTCGTCCTCGACAATCTCATCAAGGGCTTTCGCCAAGCGGTCACCGCAAGCGATCTCGTCGTCGGCGATGTCGGCGATGTCGAGTTGGTCTCGCGCCTGTTGGCGGAACACCAGATCGATACGGTGATGCATTTTGCCGCTCACATCTCGGTGGCCGAGTCGGTGGCGATGCCGCTCAAATACTACGGCAACAACACCTGCGCGACCCGCAGCCTGCTGCAGGCTTGCATCGAGAACAACATCAAGAATTTTGTGTTTTCCTCGAGCGCGGCCGTGTATGGAATACCGCAGGATGGCTATGCCAGCGAAGAATCGCCGACCAATCCCATCAACGCCTACGGCACCTCCAAGCTCATGAGCGAATGGATGCTTCGCGATGTGGCGGCGGTGAACGAAATGCGCTTCGTCGCCTTGCGCTATTTCAACGTGGCCGGCTCGCATCCCGGCGGACAAATCGGCCACTCAACACAAGGCTCGCACTTGCTGACGAAAGTGGCCTGCGAGGCCGCGGTGGGCAAGCGTCCGCATGTGTCGGTGTTTGGCAGCGATTACCCGACTCCGGACGGCACGGGCGTGCGCGATTATCTGCATATCGAGGACCTGGCGGCGGCGCATCTGAACGCCTTGGACTATCTGCGCGGCGGCGGCAGGTCCACCACGCTCAACGTGGGCTACGGACACGGCTATTCTGTGCGCGAAGTGCTGCGCATGGTCGAGAGCGTCGCCGGCGAGCCCTTGAGCGTTCGGCAAGAGGGCCGCCGATCTGGCGATCCTGCCTACTTGGTGGCCCGCGCCGAACGGATTCGCACGGAATTGGGATGGCGCCCGCGATACGATGACCTCCAATCGATCGTATCCAGTTCGCTGGCCTGGGAGAGAAAACTGCTGCGGGAACCTTGGAGTTAAGGGGCGCCCCATTCTCAGCCGCCTCTCGGTAGGAGCTTTTATCGCCGTGACATGGGCGACGGGGATGCCTTCATCGGGCCACGCGGCCGAGATGAATCCTTTCGTCGAAACCCAAGTGCGCCGCGAGGATTTATGTGCCGGCAACTTCAAGGCCGATGCCGAACGCTCGAAAATCTCCCATGCCCACTTCGATGATGATCTGGCAAAGACGGTCTCGACGCCAATAGTTTGGAACCAGTTTCGCGGCGAGCGCGACTTGTTCGGGTATGCACCCTCATTTGATCCCAATCGCGTCTCCTTCGCGACCAACGGGCGTCCCATCATTCGGAATCGTGATTTGACGCTGCAGATCCTCACCGACAGCGGCCGGTGGAATAAAGTCCCGCTGATGCCGGTCGCAGAGCAGTCATTGCGTCAGCAAGGCATCATTTCAGCCAATAATCCCTGGGTCCCCAAGTATGACAAGAACCAGCTATTCGATTCCGGGCCGCAAACCGAAGAGCGCGTCGTATTCGATGACAAGTGCAGGGCCTATACGCTTGTCAACGCCAATGATTCATCATTGGCACGTTCGTTTTTGTTGTATTCCGCGGACGGCGGTCACTCATGGGCTGCCTATGTCATTCCCAAGACTGAGGATCTGCTCTACACCGCCTCAATCGAAGCGCCGGTTAATGGCACCGTATTGAATTCGCCGCCCGCCTTGATTGTGGCCGAGAAGTACGATCCCCCTGCGGCGGGTGGCAAATATCCCTGGCACGCGCACCAGGCGTGGCTTCTTTTCCCGGCCGTGACGGCGGACGGAGTCTTGAGCTTATCAGGACCATTCGCGATTTCGGATCACACCCTTTGCTGCGGCGGTCATTCAGGTTTCGAAGCGCAGGCGGTTTCTTTCGGCGATCGTATTCACATTGCCTACCCCGGTGATCGCGCGGTTAAGGACCCTATCACCGGGCGGCTGGGGACCCCGCAGTACGCAAGGACGTTTTCACGCAGCCTGGCGCGATTCATCAATCCGCCGGTGCTCATCGGGATCGGACTATTGGGACCGCAAAACGCTCCCGCGGGCGCGACGAACGCCGTGCCTGACTCGCATGCTCAAACCGCAGTGGCGATCGACAAGGAAGGCTTCATACACGTCGTGATTGGCGGCCATGGATCAAGAATGGTGTACCGAAAATCATTGAGAGCGGACGACACGGATCAGTGGATGGCGCCGGAAGTTTTTAGCTTGCATCCGAAGGCGGGGAATCGACGTGATTTCGTCGATGAATATACCTATCCTTCACTGGTTCTCGACCGCGATGGTCAACCGAATGTGCTTGCCCGGTGGTCCGGCGATGCCTATACGTTTCGGCTGATTTACACCGTGAGGTTGAATCGAACGGGAACATGGACGGATCAGCAAGTGCTGCTCGATCCTGGCCGCGCGTATTACGGAGTCTGGTACCACAAATTGACGAGTGATCCCTGGGGACGGCTATTCATCAACTATAGCTACTATCCGGATAATCTGTTCTCAGATGAGGCAGCGACCCTGGCAGCCCGGTACGGTTTTTCATTGACCGTCGAGCCGACGGTCCCCCCGTGCATTCCCACCCCATTGACCGATCCGAGGCCCAATTACTGTCACTATTTGGGCTATTCGGACATCGGGGGAGCGGTATTGATACATCGTCCTGGGGACGACAGATTTGTGCTGGCCACGACGGCCGATTTTTTTCGCTTTTAGCGCACTGATCCGGAAACCTTAATTCCCGGTAAACTTCGCGCCCTCAGCCTTTACTTGACCTGCCAAAACCGCTAGGCTTTCCGCTACTTTTCCTAGGTAAATCAGAAGATTACGCATGAGAATTACGATTTTCGGCTCGGGCTACGTGGGCCTGGTCTCGGGCGCGTGCCTGGCGGATGCCGGAAATCACGTTCTGTGCGTCGATGTCGATGAACGCAAAACCGCCATGCTCATGCGCGGCGAAGTGCCCATCCACGAACCCGGTCTCGACGCCTTGGTCAAACGCGGCGCCGACGCCGGGCGGTTGCGATTTACCACCCATGCCAAAGAGGGCGTCGAGCATGGGCTGTTTCAGCTGATTGCGGTCGGAACGCCGCCGGATGAGGATGGCTCGGCGGACTTGCGGCATGTGTTGGCCGTTGCGCGCACGATCGGTGAGCACATGGCCGACTACAAGGTAGTGGTCACCAAATCCACCGTGCCCGTAGGGACCGCGGACAAGGTGCGGACGGCGGTGCGCGAAACGCTCAGCAAGCGCCGTGCATCCATCGATTTTGACATGGTGTCGAACCCGGAATTCTTGAAAGAGGGCGCAGCGATTGCCGACTTCATGAAACCCGATCGGGTGATCATTGGCACCGACAGCGAGCGCGCGGCCGATCTGATGCGATTGTTATACGAACCTTTCACGCGCAATCGCGACCGCATGGTCGAGATGGATGTGCGTTCGGCCGAGCTGACGAAGTACGCCGCGAATGCGATGCTGGCGACCAAAATCAGTTTCATGAATGAATTGGCCAATCTCGCCGAACGCTTCGGCGCGGACATCGAGTCGGTGCGGCTCGGCATTGGCGCGGATCCGCGCATTGGCTACGGCTTCATCTATCCCGGCGCGGGCTATGGTGGGTCTTGCTTCCCCAAGGACGTGCAAGCCTTGCAGCGCTCCGCGCACGAGGTCGGATACGATGCCCGCATCCTCTCGGCGGTGGAAAGCGTCAATCATCGCCAAAAGCACATCCTGTTCGACAAGATCAAGGGGCATTTTCGCGAGCTGCGCGGCAAGACCATCGCGCTCTGGGGTTTGGCCTTCAAACCCAATACCGACGATATGCGCGAGGCGCCAAGCCGGGTGCTGATGGAATCGCTGTGGGCGGCGGGGGCCACCGTGCGGGCCTACGATCCGGTCGCGATGCCCGAATGCCGCCGGCTGTATGGGGAGCGTCCCGACCTCAAGCTTTGCACGACCAGTGACGAGGTTTTCGAAGGTGCCGACGCGCTCGCCATCGTGACCGAGTGGCAAGAGTTTCGCAGTCCGGATTTCGACGCCATCAGAGCGGCGCTGCGAACCCCGGTGATTTTCGACGGCCGAAACCTCTATGATCCTGCGCACATGATTCGCGCGGGCTTCAGCTATTATGCAATTGGCCGAGGCAAGACTGCAGTGACCAACCCGTGACGCTATTGATACCGGTGATTCTGTCGGGCGGTGCCGGCACCAGGCTATGGCCGCTATCGCGCGAAATGTACCCCAAGCAGCTGCTGGCATTGACCGGCGCACACACCATGCTGCAGGACACTGCCCTGCGTCTGGCCGGTATAGCCGGCGCGGCCGCGCCCATCGTGGTGTGCAACGAAGCGCACCGATTCACGGTGGCAGAACAAGTTCGCGCATTGGGATTCAGCGCCTCGGCGATTCTGCTCGAGCCTTCGGGCCGCAATACGGCGCCTGCCGTCGCGCTAGCCGCTCTCGCGGCTCTCAAAATCGATCTCGATGCCGTGCTGGTGGTGGCGCCTGCGGATCATGTCATCCGCGACGTGGCTCAATTTCAGGAGGCCGCGGAATTGGCGGCGCAATTCGCGCAAGCCGGCAAACTCGTCACCTTCGGCATCGTCGCCGATGCGCCGGAAACAGGCTATGGCTACATTCGCCGCGGTGAAGGCGGCGGCCCTGCCTATCCGGTCGCGCAGTTCATCGAAAAACCGCCGCTCGATCTGGCGGTGCAGTTCGTGGCCTCAGGCGATTACTACTGGAACAGCGGCATGTTCGTATTCCAGGCGAGCCGCTATCTGTCGGAGCTGGGCGCCTTTGCGCCGGATATTCTCTCAGCCTCCACGGCGGCTTTTGAGTCGGCCCATTCGGATTTGGATTTCGTGCGCATCGACAAAGAAGCCTTTACCAAGTGCCGCAGCGAGTCGATCGACTACGCGGTCATGGAGAAGACCAAGGATGCGCTGGTGCTGCCGATCGATGTGGGCTGGAGCGATGTCGGATCCTGGTCCTCGCTCTTCGATGCCATGCCGGCGGACGCGGAGGGCAACGTGCTGCAGGGCGATGCGATGGTTTACGACACCCATGATTGCTACGTGCACTCGACCAGCCGCTTGGTGGCGGCCGTGGGCATGGAGGATCACATCATCGTCGAGACCAAGGATGCCATTTTGGTCGCGCCCAAGGACCGTGTCCAGGATGTGAAAGATTTGGTGGGCATGATCAAGAAATCAGGGCGCAGCGAATCATCGCTGCATCGGGAGGTGTTTCGGCCCTGGGGCAGCTACGACAGCATCGACAGCGGCGATCGATTTCAGGTCAAGCGCTTGTCGGTGAAGCCGGGCGGCGTGTTGTCGCTGCAGATGCACCACCATCGCGCCGAGCATTGGATCGTCGTGCAAGGCACGGCGCGCATCACGCGCAATGAAGAGACCTTTTTGTTGTCGGAGAACGAGTCGACTTACATTCCCGTCGGCGCCACGCATCGCATCGAGAACCCGGGCAAGGTTCCGTTGCACATCATCGAAGTGCAATCCGGCTCCTACCTGGGCGAAGACGACATCGTGCGCTTCGAGGATAACTACGGCCGCAAAGGCACCAACACTTGAAACCGATCAGCTGTTTCAAGGCCTACGATCTGCGCGGCCGAATTCCCGGCGAACTGAACGATGATGTGGCCTACCGCGTGGCGCGTGGGGTGGCGCAGTTCCTCTCGCCCCAGCGCATCGTGGTCGGCCGCGATATTCGCTTGAGCAGCGAAGCGCTGGCGGATGCCGTTTGCAAAGGCTTGACCGATAGCGGCGTCGATGTGTACGACATCGGCGTGTGCGGGACCGAAGGCGTCTACTTTGCGACATTCGACGGCGGTTACGACGGCGGCATCATGATCACGGCGAGCCACAATCCGCCCGACTACAACGGCATGAAATTCGTGCGGGAAGGATCCAAACCGATCAGTGGCGATAACGGCTTGCAGGAGATTCGGGCGCTGGCCGAGCGAGCGCAGTTCCCCGCGCCCAAGCGCACAGGGGTGCGCCGCAAGATCGATGTCATGCAATCCTACGTCGCGCATCTTCTATCCTATATCGATCTGGCCAAGCTGAAACCGCTCAAGATAGTGGTCAATGCCGGCAACGGCGGGGCGGGACTCATCGTCGATCAACTCGAGGCGCGCCTGCCATTCAATTTCATCAAAGTGCACCATGAACCGGACGGCCGCTTTCCGAATGGCATTCCGAATCCCATGCTCGAGGAGAACCGCGTCTCCACGGCCGAGGCAATCAGCGCGCATCGCGCCGACTTCGGCATCGCCTGGGATGGAGATTTCGACCGTTGTTTTTTGTTCGACGAGCGAGGACGCTTCATCGAGGGGTACTACATCGTCGGACTTCTGGCCTCGGTGCTGCTGCGCGGGCAGCCCGGCGGCAAGGTGGTGCACGATCCGCGCCTCACTTGGAACACGATCGACATCGTCGAGGCGGCGGGCGGATCGGCGGTGCTATCGAAATCCGGTCACGCCTTCATCAAGCAGCGCATGCGCGAAGTGGACGGCGTATACGGCGGCGAAATGAGCGCCCACCATTATTTCCGCCGCTTCGCCTATTGCGATAGCGGCATGATCCCGTGGCTGCTGATTGCGCAGATACTGTCCGAGACTGGAGCGGCGCTTTCCAAATTGGTGGATGAACGCATCGGTCTGTATCCTGTGAGCGGCGAACTCAATTATCGGGTGCCGGATGCCAAGGCGACCATTGCGGCCTTCGAGAGCCGTTATGCACCCCAGGCGTTGCTTCTCGATCGCACCGACGGGGTATCCTTCGAATTCCCGGACTGGCGCTTCAACTTGCGCACCTCGAATACGGAACCCCTGATACGGCTCAATGTCGAAGCACGCGGCTCGATCGAACTGATGAACGCGAAAACAGAAGAATGCTTGAGTATGTTGAAATCACAGGGCGCCGTCGCCGCAGACCATTAATGTCAAGGGCTTAAGATGGCTATCCTTCCCAAGCTCAGCGTCGTCATTCCCGTTTACAACGAAGAGGCCGTGCTGCCGACGCTGTTCGCCCGCCTTTACCCGGCGCTCGATGCGCTGCGAATCGCGTATGAGATCGTGTTCGTCAACGATGGCAGCAGGGATCGCTCGGTCGCGCTTTTACGCCAGCAATTCTCGCTGCGCCCGCGCGAGACGCGCGTGGTATTGTTTCACGCGAACTTTGGCCAGCACTCGGCGGTCATGGCGGGCCTTGCCTATGCGCGCGGCGAGTACGTGGTCACCTTGGATGCGGACCTGCAGAATCCGCCGGAGGAGATCGGCAAGCTGGTCGGCATGCTCGACCAAGGCTACGATTATGTGGGCACGATTCGCCAGCAGCGGCAGGACTCGCTGTGGCGGCGCAGCTTCTCCAAGGTCATCAATAAAATCCGCGAATGGATCACCCCGGTGCGCATCACCGATCAGGGCTGCATGATGCGCGGCTATGCGCGCTCGGTGGTCACCGCGCTCAATCAAACACGCGAGGTCAACACCTTCATTCCGGCCCTGGCGTCGATTTACGCCATGAATCCGATCGAAGTACCGATTGCACACGAGGAGCGTCACGCCGGGAAGTCCAAATATTCGCTGTACAGTTTGATACGCCTTAACTTTGATCTGATCACGGGCTTCTCGGTCGTGCCGCTGCAGCTGTTTTCCATGACCGGGATGGTGGTGGCATTCTTCTCCGCGATGTTGTTCGTCGTGCTGATCGTACGGCGCATCTTTGTCGGTTCCGAGGCCGAAGGGTTGTTCACTCTGTTCAGCGTCGTGTTCTTGTTCATCGGTCTTGCGCTATTTGGCATCGGCCTTCTCGGGGAATACGTCGGACGAATCTATGCGCAGGTGCGCGAACGCCCGCGCTACATCGTGGAGGGGGTGCTCGAACAGGATGCAGATCCCAACAGGGTCATGCCCGGCTTGGTCATGTCGCGCCGGGTTACGGATCCTTTGTAAGTGACCACCGCCGTCGTATTTGCCTACAGCGAGGTCGGCGTACGCTGCGTACGCGAATTGCTGGCACAGGGCGTGAAGATCTCCCTATTGTTCACCCATGCCGATGATCCGAACGAAAACCAGTGGTTCGGGAGCGTGCGGCAATTGGCCGAAGCCCACGGGCTCAAGGCTGTCACGCCGGATTCGCCCAACACGCCGCAGTGGATCGCCGAGGGCGAGAGACAGCATCCGGATTTTGTATTTTCCTTTTATTATCGATACCTGCTGGACAAGGCGTGGCTCACCCTGCCGCGCTTGGGCGCGCTCAACATCCATGGATCGCTGCTGCCCAAATACCGCGGGAGGGCGCCGGTGCATTGGGCCATCATCAAGGGCGAGTCGACGACGGGCGCAAGCCTGCACTATATGGTGGAGAAACCCGACGCCGGTGCGCTGGTGGATCAGCAGCCGGTCCCCATCCTGGAGAATGACACGGCGCTTAAGGTCTCGATCAAGGTTGCCGCCGCTGCCGAAGAAGTGCTGCGGCGCAGCCTGCCGCAGTTGATTGCCGGCACCGCAGCGGCACGGCCGCTCGATCTGGCCAAGGGGTCTTATTTTGGCAGGCGCCGGCCGGAGGATGGACGCATCGATTGGCGCTCAGGCGCTCGAGTGGTGCACGATCTGGTCCGCGCCGTCGCCCCGCCGTTTCCGGGTGCTTTTACCGAGGTAAACGGATGTAGGCTGCAAGTCCTGGAGACCAGGATGGATCCGCAACCGGCGACATTCCCGGATCAGGCGCCGTGTCTTTATACGGTGGCAGGCGACTGGTATGCCGACTGCGTCGATGGCCGGCGCCTTAAGATTTTGCAATTGGCGGTAAACGGCGAGGCTGTGGCTCACAATACCGTACCGGCAGCTCTGTCGCGCCAGCCGCTGGCGCTGGCCTGAACGCAATCGTATTGAGGTCCATTTTGAAAAACGTTCTCATTCTCGGGGTCAATGGTTTCATTGGCCATCACTTGAGCAAGTACATCCTCGCTCACACCGATTGGCATATCTTCGGCATGGATCTGCAATCGGAGCGCGTGGCCACCATGCTCGCCGATCCGCGGTTTCACTTCGTGGAAGGCGACATCACCATCAACCTCGAGTGGGTGGAATACCATGTGCGCAAGTGCGATGTGATTCTGCCGCTGGTGGCCATCGCCACGCCGGCGACCTATGTACGCGAGCCGCTGCGGGTATTCGAATTGGATTTCGAAGCGAACTTGCCCATCATCCGCCACTGCGTGAAGTACAAGAAGCGCGTGGTGTTTCCCTCGACGTCGGAAGTGTATGGCGCGAGCCGCGACAAGGAATTCGATCCCGAGACCTCCGAGCTGGTGCTTGGCCCGATTCACAAGCAGCGCTGGATCTATTCCTGCGTGAAACAGCTCCTGGACCGCATCATCTGGGCCTATGGTCAGAAGGGTCTTCAGTTCACCCTGTTTCGGCCCTTCAATTGGATCGGCTCAGGCCTCGACAGCATGGATGACCCGAAGGAGGGCAGCTCGCGCGTCCTCACGCAATTTCTCGGCCACATCGTGCGCGGCGAGCCCATCAAACTGGTCGACGGCGGCAGTCAAACGCGCGCCTTTACCTTCATCGACGATGCGGTCGAATGCCTGACGACGATCATCGACAACCCCGGCGGCATCGCCGACGGCAAAATCTACAACATCGGCAATCCGCATAACTTGTACTCGATTCGCAAGCTGGCCGAAATGATGTTGGAAATCGCCCTGGCAAGGCCTGAATATGCGCCCACCGCCCGCAGCACCAAACTGATCGATATCTCGGCGCTCGACTATTACGGCAAGGGCTATGCGGATATTCCCGCGCGCCTGCCGTCGATCAAGAACACCACCGCGGAGCTGGGCTGGATGCCGAAAACCGATATGCGTACCGCCTTGAAGGCGATCTTCGACTCGTACGCCCACAGCCTGCCTTCCGCGTCGGCGCTGCTGTCGCGTGATGCTTAAGGGAGCGCACATCGGCCTCAAGGTCGATGTGGACACCCTACGGGGTACGCGAGAAGGTGTGCCGCGACTCGCCGCGCTATTCAAAAAGCTGGGGCTGGATGCGACGTTCTACTTTTCGGTCGGTCCGGATCACACCGGGCGCGCCATGCGCCGGGTGTTCCGCAAAGGCTTTGCGCAAAAGGTCGCGCGCACCTCGGTGCTCAAGCACTACGGGTTGAAGACCTTGCTGTATGGGGTCTTGCTGCCCGGACCGGACATTGGAAAGTCGGCGGGCGCGGCGATGCGCAGCGTGCACGATGGCGGCTTCGAAGTGGGGTTGCACACCTATGATCACGTGCGCTGGCAGGACACTGTGGCCGATGCCACGGCGGCGTGGACACGAATCGAGTTTGAACGCGGAATGAATGCCTTCGAGCGGGTGTTCGGTTTTTTCCCGAAATCGCACGCGGCCGCCGGCTGGCAGATCAATGCACACGCCCTCGAACTCGAGCGTGAATATGGCTTGAGTTTCGCCAGCGACACCCGGGGCCGCACGCCGTTCTGGCCGATGATCGGGCAGGTTCGAAGTTCCTGTCCGCAATTGCCAACCACACTGCCCACCTTCGATGAGTTGCTGGGCAGGGATGGCATCGATGAATCGAACATCGCCGATGCGCTGTTTCGCCTCTCGCAGCAGCCCACAGCGGCGCCGGATGCGGATCCTTTGCACGTGTTCACGCTGCACGCCGAATTGGAGGGGATGCGGCTGCTCGATTCATTCGAGTCGCTGCTCCGGAGTTGGCAGGCTGCCGGCGCGGCAATCGTGCGCATGGCCACGATTCGCGAACTGGGCCTGCAAAGACCGATGCCGGATCAGAGGGTGATCATGGGCGAAGTGCCGGGGCGCTCCGGCCGATTGGCAGTTCAGCCGGCAAGTGCGGCGCTCGGGTGACTAAGTGGGTGTATCGCAGTCTCGCCGCCTTCGTCGCGCTCGTGTGGCTGGCGACGCTGGCGAACCGGCCGCTGTTCAACCCTGACGAGGGCCGCTACGCCGAGATTCCCCGAGAGATGCTGAGCGGCGGCGACTGGGTGATTCCGCATTTGAACGGCCTGGCCTATATCGAGAAGCCGCCGATGCAGTATTGGGCCACGGCGTTGAGCTATGCCATGTTCGGCGAGACCGAATTTGCGGCCCGGCTGTATGTGGCGCTTACGGCCCTGGGCGGGATTGCCTTGGTGTGGTTGTCAGGAAGCAGACTCTGGGGAGAGCAGATCGGTTGGCGCGCCGCGGCCATCTTGGCCGGCATGTTCATGTTCCCGATTCTCGGGCAGCTGATGACGCTCGACATGAGCCTGACGTTTTATATGACGGCGAGTCTGGTTGGATTTCTGATGGCGCAGCATGCGCCGGAAAGCGAACGCCGCTTTATGCTGATGGCGTGGATTGCCGCTGCCTTGGGCGTGCTCACCAAAGGCTTGGTCGCAGCCGCGATACCGGCGGCGGTGCTCGTTCTTTACAGTCTGCTGTCTCGAGATTTCTCTGCGTGGCGAAGGCTGCATGTCTCTTGGGGGCTGCCGCTATTCTTGGCCATTGCGGTGCCTTGGCATTGGCTCGCGGCACGCCGGCTCGACGACTTTCTGCAGTTTTTCTTCGTGCATGAGCATTTCAAGCGCTACTTGACGCCCATTGCCGAGCGCCTGGAGCCCTGGTGGTTCTTCGGCGCCGTATTTTTGGCGGGCACTGTTCCGTGGACGATATCGGCGCTGCGGGTCGTGGCTGTCGGCTGGCGCCGGCGCGACGGCGCGGCCGCGAAATTCAATCCGACTTTCTTCCTGTGGATCTGGGTGGTTTTCGTCATCGCGTTTTTTTCGTTGTCCGATTCGAAACTCATGCCGTACATCCTGCCGATTGCGCCGCCGCTCGCACTGCTCATCGCGGCGCTGCCTGCGGCCACGCTCAAGCGCGATTTTTTCATCACCGCAGTCATGACGACGATAGCGGGTGTGGTGCTGATGGCCGCGACTTTCGATTGGGCCGCGGTGATCCCCAAGTCCGACCGCAGCGCGACGTTCCTACTGCTCGCCTCGCCCTTGCGGATGCTTGCCGCGCTGCTCGCGATCACGGGTGCCTTCGTGTGGGTGCAGGGTGCGCGCGATGCGACGCGCGCCGGCATATTCCTAGGAGTGGGCTGGTGCCTTGCGGCTTTGCTCCTGGTACGCTCCGCGGCACTGGTGGCGCCGATCTTTTCAGGAATCGATCTGGCCGCGGCATTGCCTGCTGCGGATCGTGATGCGCCGGTGTATAGCGTCGGCACCTACGATCAATCGCTCACCTTCTACTTGCAAAGACCGGTCACGCTCGTGAGGTACCGCGGCGAGCTCGATTACGGCCTTTCAAAAGCGCCCGACCGGGAGATAGCGGACCTGGGTCAATTTTTGGATCTTTGGGCCTCGGAGAAACGCGCATTCGCGGTGATGGATAGAAGAACGTTCAATACCTTGAAGGAGCGCGACATGCCCATGCGAATCATCGGTCGAAATGTCGATCAGGTGCTGGTGACAAGACAATGAGTCTCATCACCTGGGTGCTGATCCTGACGGGCGTGGGCTTGAACGCCGCGGCGCAACTGCTGCTCAAAGTGGCTACCAAGCCGCTGTCGCATTTTACGGCCTTCAACACCGATACTTTGCAGAGCAGCGTCATGATCCTGAGCAAGAGCCTGCCATTTTGGACCGGTATGTTGTGCTATGGGGCGAGCGTGTGCGTGTGGGTGGCGGCGCTCTCAAAAGCGCCGGTGAGCACGGCCTATCCGATGTTGTCATTGGGGTATGTGGTGGTGGCCACGGTGTCGGTGTTGTGGTTGGGCGAGCTGATGACGCCCTCGAAAGCGATCGGAATAGCGCTGATTTGCGCCGGCGTGGTCTTAGTCTCCCGGAGCTCGCTATGAAGCCGTTTCTTCCCTTTACGCGTCCCTCGATCGATGAGGCGTGCATTGCGGCGGTGGCTGAAGTTTTTCGTTCGGGACAATTGGCAAGCGGCCCCAAGGTTGCTGCCTTCGAGGCGGCGCTTGCCGACTACGTGGGCGGCGATCGTCATGTGCGCGTCATGACCTCTGCCACCGCCGGCCTGGAGATGGCACTCGAAGTGGCCGGCGTCGGTGAAGGCGATGAAGTGATCGTACCCGCCATGAGTTTCGCAGCCAGCGCCAATGTCGTGGCACGCCTGCGCGCGATACCTAAGTTTGTCGATATCGATCTTTACACGCGAAACATCGATCTTGAGGGCGTGCCGGCCGCGATCACCCCGAGGACGCGCGCCATCATGCCAGTGCACTTCGCCGGGCTGCCGGTGGACATGGACGGGCTTTACGGCATCGCGGCGCAGCGCGGGCTGCGCGTCGTCGAGGACGCGGCGCATGCCATCGGATCGCGCTACAAAGGCAAACCGATCGGCAGCTTCGGCGATCTGGTGGTGTTCAGCTTTCATCCCAACAAGAACATGACCACCATCGAAGGGGGCGCCATCACCACCGCCGATGCCGCGACCGCGGAATTGTTGGAGCAGTACCGGTTTCATGGCATCAAGCGCAACGCGGCGGGCGAGATCGACGTGATGTTCCCCGGCGCCAAAAGCAATCTGACCGATGTGGCGGCGCAAGTGGGCATCGATCAGCTGCGCCGACTGGATGGCTTCAATGCGCGCCGGCGTGCACTCGCCAATCGTTATTTCACCGAGTTTCAAGGATTCGAGGGCATTGTCTTGCCGGCCCGCGGCGATTCGGGCCACAGCTGGCATATGTTTCAAGTGCTGATCGATTTCGCGGCGCGCGGCATGACGCGGCCAGGTTTCCAGAAGACCATGGCCGATCGCGGCATCGGCATTGGCGTGCACTATCCCAGCATTCCCAGCCACAAGTATTATCGAAACTTGGGCTACCGCGACGAAGATACGCCGGTCGCGGCGCGCGTCGGACGCGAGACGGTCACATTGCCGTTGTTCCCGGCGATGAGCGATGAGGATGTGGGCCGCGTGGTGCATGAGATGAGGGATGTATTGAAGTAGACCTGATAATGTTTTAATGACGGCGTCCACGCTGCAGACGAAATGTCGTCCCGCGGACGTCCACCGAAGCTCGCGCTTGCGAGCCAATAGGGGATGGAGCAGACTGCCTGCCCGACGCTAATTTCGGCTACAAAGGAACCCACCCATGAAGCGTTTTATGATTCTGGCCGCCGGCAGTGCGATACTGGCCGCGCCCTTGTACGCGGCTTTATCAACCGGCGTTCAAGCACCCGATTTCACCACCCAGGCAACCCTGGCGGGCAAACCGTTTACCTTCTCTCTGGCCCAAGCGCTGAAAAGCGGTCCAGTGGTGCTGTATTTTTATCCGGCGGCCTTTACCAAGGGCTGCACCATCGAAGCGCACAACTTCGCCGAGGCCACCGATAAGTTCAAATCGTTGGGCGCCACGGTGATCGGGGTTTCGCACGATAACATCGAGACCCTCAATAAGTTTTCCGTGAGCGATTGCCGCAATAAGTTTGCCGTGGCCTCCGATCCCGATCAGACCATCACCAAGGAGTACGACGCGGTGCTGGCGATCAAGCCGGAGTATGCCAACCGCACCTCCTATGTGATCGCGCCGACCGGCAAGATCATCTACGAGTACACGGCGCTCGATCCCGACAAACATGTCGAGAACACCATGGCTGCCGTCGAGAAGTGGGACGCCGACCACAAGAAGTGAAGCGACCTCTGCACCGGACCGGCTGCGGCTTGTCCGGTGCCGCTTGGTTCACTCTCGCGCTTTGGAGTCCGTCATGAGCGATAGCGTCATTTTTTATCACAACCCCCAGTCGCGCGGCCGAATCGTGCATTGGATGCTGGAAGAGTCGGGTGCACCTTACAAGATCAAGGTGGTGAACTTCGACAAGATGGAGCACAAGTCGGCCGAATTTCTTGCCATCAATCCCATGGGAAAAATACCCGCCATCGTCCACCGCGGCGTCATCATTACCGAAGCGGCCGCGATATGTGCATACCTAGCGGACGCCTTTCCCGCCGCCGGGTTGGCGCCCGCGCTCGATGATCCAAAGCGCGGCACGTATCTGCGCTGGCTATTTTTCGGAGCGGGCTGCGTTGAACCGGCCGTCATCGATCAAATGTTCTCGCGTCCGGCGCCGAGCCGCCCTGCGGCCTTGGGCTATGGCAATTTCGCCGACACGGTGAATACGCTGGAAAAAGCCATCACACCCGGACCTTTCATCCTCGGCGATCGTTTCAGCGCCGTGGATGTGTACACCGGGTCTGCCATCGGCTGGGGGCTGATGATGAAAGCCATCGTGCCCCGGCCGGCGTTTACTGCGTACTTGGGTCGGATGACCCAAAGACCCGCGTACCAACGCTTCACGGCGCAGAACGAGGAGCTTTCGAAGAAAAGGCCTTGATTTTCAGTATTGTACACGCGGAATGAACCTCGCTTACTTCGGCTCGAATTTCAGCGCCACGCCGTTCATGCAATAGCGCTCGCCCGTCGGTCTTGGGCCGTCGGGAAATACGTGCCCCAAATGGCCGCCGCAGCGGGCGCAGTGCACTTCGGTCCTCGCCATGCCAAGAGAGCGGTCCGTGGTCGTGCCCACGGCCTTTGGCAGCGGCGCGAAAAAGCTGGGCCAGCCCGTGCCGCTGTCGAACTTGGTCGATGATTCGAACAAAGGCAAGCCGCAGGCAGCGCACGCGTACATGCCTGCACGATGCTCCTTGTTGAGCGGACTGGTGCCGGCACGCTCGGTGCCGTGTTTGCGCATGACCGCGAAGGTCTCCGTGGGCAGCTCCTTCTTCCATTCCTCATCAGAGCGCTTGATGGGCGATTCTGGCGTGTCATTCATGGGGCTTCTCCAGTTGGGACAATCTTAGCAGTGCGATGCCAACGACGGGACAAAGGCGTCAAGGCGTGAAAGACCTGCGCGGACAGCCACATGCCCAGAACCGGCGCCGTGAAGTAAATCCACAGGCTGCTCCAAACTTGCGCCGGCAGGGCCGATGCCAGCGTGCGGGCCGGATTCATGCTCATTCCCGACAGCGGCGATTCGAAGCTGACGTAGCTTGCGATCAGAATGCCCGCGGCGATGCCGGTATAGCGGGACCAGCGCTTGTCATTGGAAATCATCAAAATGGTCAGCATCAGAACAAACGAAATCGCGAGTTCGGCGAGGAATGCAACGCTCACTCCCCAGCGTCCGGGCTCCGTGACAATGTAGCGAACAGGGGCCTGTGCGAACGGCATTCCCAGGACCGCCCGCGTGACCAGAACCCCCAGAAGGGCGCCGACGAACTGCGCCGCGATATACAGCGCCGCATTGACCGGGGAGATGCGGCCAAGAGTCAGAAATGCAAGCGTCACGGCGGGATTCATGTGGGCCCCGGAGCGTTTCCCCCAGGGAGAGTAAATCAACAAAACGGCTGTGCCGCCCATGGCCGCGCCGATCAGCGCCAGGCGCAATTGCGCACTGTGAATCGCTTGGTACAGGAGTGCCCCCGGGGACTCCAATTCAGTGGTCACCACCGAGGCGGAAATCATGAACAAACCCAAGGCCCAGGCCTCGATGAGATATTCCGGCCAATGCAGCCGCAAAGCCTCCGACGTTAGGAATCGCGCCGGTCTTTTCAGGCTAATCATGTATCCGAGGCGCGAGCAGCTTGGCGATCAGCGATGTCCAGCCGCTCTGATGCGATGCGCCCACACCGCGGCCGGTGTCGCCATGAAAATACTCATAGAACGGAATGCAATCCTTATAATTCGGATCCTTTTGCAGCTGCGGCTGGTGGCGCAGCACCGGCCGCTCGCCGGCAGCGTCCTTCAAGAAAATGCGCGCCAAGCGGCGCGACAGCTCGGTCGCCACTTCATCGATGGTCATCAGGTTTCCGGACCCCGTCGGACATTCCACCTTGAAGTCATTGCCGTAGTAGTGATGAAATTTCTGCAGCGATTCGATGATCAGATAGTTGAGCGGAAACCAGATGGGCCCGCGCCAATTGGAGTTGCCGCCGAACTGTCTCGATTCCGATTCGGCCGGCTCGTAATGCACCGATTGGTCGACGTCGCCGATTTTCAATTCAAACGGCTGATCGAGGTGTGCCCGCGATAAGGCGCGCACGCCATAGTCGGAGAGAAACTCCGATTCATCCAGCATGCGGGTCAGCAGTTTTTTCATGCGGTGGCCGCGCAGCAGCGACAGCAGTCGCCGTTCGCCGCGGCCGGGCGACTGCCAATGCGACACCAGATCCGCAAGATCCGGGCGGTGATTCAAGAACCACTCCAGCCGCCGGCGGAAGCCGGGCAGCCTTTCGAGCACTTCGGGCTCCAGGGTTTCCACCGCAAACAGTGGAATCAGGCCCACCATCGAGCGTATGCGCATGCTCACGCGCCGGTTGTCCGGCAAGCACAGAACATCGTAGAAGAATTTATCTTCGTCGTCCCACAGGCCGACGCCATCGCCGGATTTCGCGCTCATCGCTTCGGCTATCCCTAAGAAATGCTCGAAGAATTTGCTGGCAATGTCCTCATACACATGGTTGTGCTCGGCAAGCTCCAGCGCGATGCGCATCAAGTTGAGCGCATACATCGCCATCCAGCTGGTGCCATCCGATTGATTGATATATCCGCCGGTGGGCAGCTGCGCGCTGCGATCGAAGATGCCGATATTGTCCAGACCCAAAAAGCCGCCCTGAAAGATGTTGTGGCCAAAATTGTCCTTGCGGTTCACCCACCAGGTGAAGTTCAGCATCAGCTTGTGAAACACGCGCTCGAGAAATTCAAGATCGCCCTTGCCGGCATTTTGTTTGCGGTCGATCTGGAAAACGCGCCATGCCGCCCAGGCGTGCACCGGCGGGTTCACATCGCTGAAAGCCCACTCGTACGCCGGGATCTGGCCGTTGGGATGCATGTACCATTCCCGGGTCAGCACGACCAACTGATGCTTGGCGAATTCCGCGTCGATCAGCGCGAAGGGGATGCAGTGGAACGCCAAATCCCAGGAGGCGTACCAGGGATATTCCCACTTGTCGGGCATCGACAGGATGTCGGCATCATTGAGATTGCGCCAATCGACATTGCGTCCGTGAAGGCGCGAGTCCGGCGGCTTGATCTGGGTTGGATCACCCTTGAGCCAGCGCGTGACATCATAGCAGTAGAACTGCTTGCTCCAGATGAGCCCGGCGAAGGCTTGGCGCTGCACGACGCGCTCATCCGCTGAATTCATGTCCTTCTGCAGATCCGCATAGTACTCGTCGGCCTCGCGGCGCCGCTGATCAAGGACGGCCTCGAATTCCTTGAACGGCGCCGCGTTCGGGCGGCGCGACAGCCGCAGACGAAATTCCTGTTTGCCGCCGGCGGGGATCTGCGATTGATACCACACACCGGCCTTGGTGCCGCGCTGGTCCGGATTCACTCGCTCGAGGCGGCCATCGATGATGCGCTCGTGGAATGCATCCTTGAAGTAACCGGCGGGGCCATAGTTCCAAAGCCGCCGAGCGTTGGATTCATTCTCGGTGAAAAGCGCCTCGGCGCTGCCTTCGAAGTACAACCGGCTCATCTCCAATTCCGCAGGTTCGATGGCAATCGCACCAGTCTCCGCGGCGTGCAAAGAAGGTCTTACCGATCCCGGGTCCCAACTCCAGGTATTGCGCAGCACCAGTTGAGGAATCAGATGCAGCAGCGCCTTCGGCCCCCGATTCCATGCGGTCACTTTCATCAAGATATCGCAGGGCTCTACTTGGGCGTATTCGACAACAATGTCGAAGTAGCGATCCTCGGCGAATACGCCGGTGTCGAGGAGTTCGTATTCCATGTCGAAAGTTCCGCGGCGCGCATTCTCCGCGACCAAATCCGCGTAGGGAAATGCGCGATGCGGATACTTATAGAGCATTCTCAAGTAGGAATGCGTCGGCGTCGCGTCCAAATAAAAGTAATGTTCTTTGACGTCCTCGCCGTGATTTCCTTCGGCGTTCGTCAGCCCAAACAAGCGCTCCTTCAAGATTGGATCGCGGCCGTTCCACATCCCCAGAGACAGGCAGACGAGCTGCTCGGCATCGGATATGCCGGCGATGCCATCTTCGCCCCACCGATAGGCGCGGCTGCGCGCATGGTCGTGGGGGAAATACTCCCAGGCGGTGCCGCCGGGGCTGTAGTCTTCGCGCACCGTGCCCCATTGGCGCTCGCTCAAGTACGGCCCCCAGTGGTGCCAGCCGGTGGGGCCGGGCACATTGGCAAGCAGCCGCTGTCGCTCAGTATTCATGAGAAAAAATCCTTAAGCTTTTGGGATCTTGCGCTCGAGATAAACCCAGGAACGCAGTATCTCAGCGACGCTCCAGGCCTGCGCGAAACACCCTCGCGCATTGTGAGGTGCATCACCATCAAAGATTTCACTGATGGTTGCCAAACAAGCGCTGCCGAGATGCTGAGCCATCGGCTCGAGCAGCGACTGGGCGTGGCGGGCATCGCCATACACGCGGAAGTGAGCGCGGGCGAAGGGCCCAAGGAGCCAGCCCCAGGCCGTTCCCATGTGGTAAGCGGCATCGCGCTGACGTGGATCGCCCGAATAGTGCCCGATATATCCGGCATCAGCGGGACTCAAGGTACGCAGACCGTAGCTCGTCAGCAGGTGCTCGGCGCAACAATCGACCACGGCGCGCATCCGTGCAATCGGCAACACGGAGTAGGGAAGGGAGACTGCGAAGATTTGATTGGGCCTCAAGCGATCGTCGCGCGTGTTGCCGCCGTCGACGTCGATGACGTCATACAGGCACTGCCGCTCCTCATTCCAGAATCGTCCAAAATTTTCACTGCCGCGCTTCAGCAGCGATTCGCAAAAATTTCTTTCCGCGCGATCGCGTGCGCGTCCGGCAAGACGGCTGGCGACCTCCAGCGCATTCAGCCAAAGCGCGTTGATTTCGACTGCTTTGCCGACTCGCGGTGTGAATACTTGATCGCCGTTCTTGGCGTCCATCCAGGTCAGCTGAGTGCCTGCCTCTCCGGCGCACAGAAGGCCGTCCTTGGCATCCACATGAATGCCGTAGCGGGTGCCGTCCGCATGCGCGTGAATGATGCTCATGAGAGTTGGGAACAGATCTCGCAGCAGAGTGGGATCCGGCTTGGCCCGGAAATAATCGTCGACCGCATGGAACATCCACAACGTCGCGTCCGCGGTGTTGTACTCGGGCGGCTCGCCTCCGTCCGGAAAGCGATTCGGCAGCATCCCACGATCGACAAAGGATGCGTAGGTCCTCAAGATTCCGGCGGCGAGCCCGAATCGACCGAGCAGCGTCGCGAGCCCCGGCAGTGAAATCATCGTGTCGCGGCCCCAGTCGGCGAACCAGGGGTAGCCAGCGATGATGCTCGAGGCGCTGGCGCTGGCGCTGGCGCTGGTGCTGGCGCTGGCGCTGGTGCTGGCGCCGGCGGCGCCGCGCCGCACGATGAATTGATCCGCGGCGCGCGCCAATGTGTTGATCCAGGGAGGGGCACTCTTTGGCAGCGACGCGGTCTGCGCTTTCGATTGCGCCTGAAGTGCGATCAGGGCTTCAGAACCGGCGATGGCTACCCCTGCCTCGGCGGTGGCAATCAAGTACACGGGGACATTCACGGCGAGTTCGGCGCTGAACGTGCCGGGCATGAGCAAGTCTTCCAATGCGTCGAGCCCGCGCTGTGCTTCCACACGATGCCAGAAATTCCAATACCAGGCCGGGCTCTCGGTGAATTGCCCCTGGCTGATCAGGAGTCGGTAGGGCCGTGCCGCCTCGAAGGCTCGAATCCGGCATTGGCCGGTATCCGATTCAAGCCGGAACGGTTGTTGACCGCGCGAGTGACAGTGATAGTCGCGATAGGTCACGAAGGGCTTGAGGACGACGCGCAGCGGCGCCGATGAGCGCAGCAATTCCAAGCGCAAATAGCTCGTATTGGCGCCCTGGCCCATGAATATTTGTTGTACCAGCAGGGCATCGGCGATTGTGTAGCGCCAAGTGGGAATGCCATCCTGAACCGCAAAGGATTCTAGATGCACAAATCCTTCGGGGCAGATCGTTCCGCCGGCGAACTCGTTGGCGGAGAGTTCCGTCTCGATTCCCCGATACCCCACGCTCAAGTCGATCTTCGCCACCAGCAGGGTGCACGCCACCGGGGGCGCCAGACTCGCCACCAGAAATCCGTGATAGCGCCGGGTATTGGCGCCCGCCACCGTTCCGCAAGCGAAGCCGCCCACACCGTTAGTCGCCAGCCACTCATAGCCGATGGCGTCGTCCCAATTGCCGCAGATTTGGCGGCCGAGCGTCAAAGGCACCGATAGATCCGGGGATTTTCATTGGACATAAGATCGCCTAATAGACAATATCGCACGCGCAATCTCTCAAGACCAGCGACTGGTTCCGTCAGCTCATTTAACCTTCTTGACCCCCTGCTAAACTGCGAGACCGCAGTCATCAAAAATGCTTTTCAGGGAGATCCAACATCAGCCTCGCGACCGACGTTGCCATCATTGGTGCAGGCCCCTATGGCCTGTCGATTGCCGCCTACTTGCGAAGAGCAGGTGTCGCCTTCCGAATTTTCGGCGATCCCATGTCGAATTGGCGCAAGCGAATGCCCAAAGGCATGCACTTGAAATCGGACGGTTTCGCCTCGTCCTTGTTTGATCCCGGCCGACAGTTCACCCTGGCCAAGTATTGTGCCGACAAGGGCCTGCCTTATCAGGATCTCGGGCTCCCTGTTCCTCTCGAGACGTTTTGGTCCTACGGGTTGGCATTCCAGGGACAATTGGTGCCGTCGCTGGATACGCGCAGCGTCACTCGACTGGAACGCGCCGCCGATGGCTTCTCATTGACCATGAGCGACGGTGCGGTGGTGCGCGCGAAGCGCGTGATCGTCGCGACCGGTATCAGCTACTACCAACACTTACCGAGCGAACTCGAGGGGTTGCCGATAGAGCGATGTTCGCATGCCGCTGACAACAATGAGTTGGGCGGATTCAAAGGGAAAGAGGTTGTGGTTCTCGGGCGAGGCGCTTCGGCTACCGACATTGCCGCGCTGCTTTGGGATCAGGGCGCTCGAGTGCAAATCGTGTCCCGCCAGCCGATAGATTTCAATATCAAAGGCATGCAGCGAACGCTTTGGCAGCGTATGCGCGAGCCCAATTTCGGCCTGGGTCCCAGTTTTCGATCCGCGGTTTACACCTTGTTTCCCAATCTGTTTCGATTGCTGCCGCTTCGTCTCAGGCAACGTATCGTCAAACGGCACTTGGGACCATCCGCCGTTTATTTCATACGCGATAAGCTCGAAGCAAACGTTCCGATGTTGTCGGGTTACGAGCTCAAGGGCGCCCAAGTGGTTGGCGAGAGAATCGAGCTGCGATTTGTCCATGGCGACGGCGGCGAACTGAACTTGAGCGCCGATCATGTGATTGCAGGTACAGGCTATAAGGTGGATTTGCAGCGCTTGCCGTTCTTGGACGACGCCCTGCGTTCGCAGATACGGCAAGAGGGAACCTCACCGGCCTTGTCGGCCAATTTCGAATCCTCGGTGCGCGGGCTGTATTTCGTTGGTGTTGCATCCGCGGCTACATTCGGTCCGCTGACTCGATTCGCGCATGGTGCCGGATATACCGCGCGCAGGCTCAGCGCGCATTTGCGTCGTGGACGCTCACCTTATTTTTCCGAGAAGTTTTCGGGCGCGCACTCTTGAGGAGTGGCGCTTGATCCGAGCGTGAAAATAACGTCGACCTCAGGCAAGTGTCCGCCGGTTGCGATCTTCGACAACTACTGGGCGACGACGCTGGCGTTTGCCAGGTCTCTCGGACGCCGCGGCGTTCCCTTGCACATGTATGGCCGCGGCGCCGGGCGCTGGTCGCGGTACTGCACCAGAAGTTTGCGCTGCCCGCCCGTGGAGAACGCCGGTGAGTTCCAGCCCTGGCTGCGTGAGAGGATTCGCAGCGGCGCAATTACGCGCGTGGCACCCACCACGGATTTGATCGCCTACTACACGTCGAGCCTCCGCGCCGAGTTCCCGTTGGAGCTGCGGCGAATGATTGCACCCCTGACGGAAATCGAAACCTGCCTGATCAAAACCCGTTTCTCCGTGGCGACTGCATCACGCGATGAGCCCAGTCTGCCTACGCTGCCGGTCAGTACATTGGAAGCAGCCATGGCGGCGGCGAAGGAAATCGGATTTCCTCTGATACTCAAGCCAAATTCTCACTTGGTGGTGGGATTCACGGAGCGCGGTCGCCTGCTGCTCGATGAGGCGGACCTTGTACGCCATTTTCGGCCTTACGATGTTGCGCCCGGGCAGGAGCAAGTCGCGGCGCTCTATCCAGAGCTGCGCTGGCCGCTGTTGCAGCGCTATCTGTCGCCCGCGCATCATCGTGTGTACAGCGTGAGCGGCATCAAGGATGCAGAGGGTGGAATGCTGAGTGCTTGCGTGTCATACAAACGGGAACAGTGGCCGCCGAACGTCGGGACCAGCACGCTTCAAGTGGGCTGCGAAGATGCCCGAATCCTCGAGCGCGGCCTGCAGATCGTCAATCGGGTTCTCTCGCGTGGAATATTCGAAATCGAACTGTTGGCCGACGGTAATGATCTGTACCCAATCGACTTGAATCCCCGCGCCTTCGGATTTGTCGAACTGGACATGGCACGCGGTTCCGATCTGCCCTGGCTGTGGTTTCGTTCGACCATGGAGCGCCTGGCGCCGGCGTCAAGGCAGGCGCCTCGAGCCGTGCTGGTGGCGCGCGATTCCATGCTGCACATGCTGCGACCACTGTTTCTGGGACGCAGAAAAAATCGTAAGACGCGGACCGAGGAGCGGCGCGACACCAGCGTGCCGCGCTCTACGGTCTCCATGTTGGGCCATTGGAGCGACCCCTTGCCAATGATCGCCAGCCATCTGCACCTGCTGCGTCACCCGCGAGCATGGCTGCGCGCGCAGCTGGCGGCTGCCCAGACCTGAAAATCACGCCTCCTTGGGCTCCGCGACTGTAGAATGATCCTTTGCATCCACTAAGGGATTCGATGGCGCCGAATGTTTCTCAAGCGAAGAGCGCACTGATTTGCGGCTCCGTGGCGTTCGACACGATATTGGTGTTTCCCGACCGCTTCAAGTCGCACATTCTTCCAGACAAGCTGCATATTCTGAATGTGTCGTTTCTCGTGCCGGAGATGCGGCGCGAGTTTGGCGGCTGCGCCGCGAATATTGCGTACAACCTCGCGCTGCTGGGCGATAAAGGGATTCCGATGGCCACTGCGGGCGATGATTTTGCGCCGTACCGTGAACGCATGGTGTCGCAGGGAATACCGGTCGATTTCATCAAGGTCGTCGAAGGCACTTTTACGGCTCAGGGCTTCGTCACCACGGATCTGGACGACAACCAGATTTGGGCCTTCCATCCCGGAGCGATGCAGCGAGCGCACCTCAACCAGGTGGCGGACGCGGGGCCGGGCGTAACCCTGGGGATCGTGGCCCCTGACGGCCGCCAGGCCATGATTGAACACGCGGCGCAGTTCGCCGCGGCCTCCATCCCTTTCATCTTCGACCCCGGTCAGGGGCTACCAATGTTCTGTGCCGATGAACTCAAGGCCTTCATCGCACAAGCCCGATGGGTAACCGTCAACGACTACGAATGGGAGATGTTGCAGCAGAAAACCGGTCTATCGGCGGCTGATGTGGCGGCCCAGGTGGAAGCCTTGGTGGTAACCCTTGGCGCGGACGGGTCGGTCATTTACACCAAGGATCGGAAAATGACCATTCCCTGCGCCAAACCGAAGGTCGTGATCGATCCGACGGGTTGCGGAGATGCCTACCGCGCTGGTTTAATTCATGGGTTGCTCCAGGGCCTGAATTGGGAAACCATTGGACGGGTGGCCTCTCTAATGGGGGCCATCAAAATCGAGTCGCGCGGACCTCAAAATCACAGCTTCACCCGAGCTGATTTCGATCAGCGCTATCGGGACAATTTCGGTTAATTTTCAAGGAATTCGACCATGAGCAAGAGCTTCTCCTTCACCTCGGAATCGGTCTCCGAAGGCCACCCCGACAAGGTTGCCGACCAAATCTCGGATGCCGTGCTCGATGCGATTCTGGCGGCAGATCCGCGCGGCCGCGTGGCTTGTGAGACGCTGGTCAAGACCGGCGTCGTGATCGTTGCGGGTGAGGTGACGACCAGCGCCTGGGTGGACGTCGAGGCCTTGGTTCGCAAGACCGTGCTCGAGATCGGCTACGACACTTCCGACATGGGCTTTGATGGGGCGAGCTGCGGGGTGCTCAACATCATCGGCAAGCAGTCCCCCGATATTGCCCAAGGGGTCGATCGCAAGGATGAACGCAAGCAGGGTGCCGGGGACCAAGGTCTCATGTTTGGCTACGCCACCAGCGAGACTGATGTGCTCATGCCGGCGCCAATCACCCTCGCGCACCGGCTGGTGAAGCGCCAGGCCCAGGTGCGCAAGAATGGAAAGCTGACCTGGCTGCGTCCGGACGCGAAGAGCCAGGTCACGCTGCGATACGAAAACGACAAGCCGGTGGGCCTCGAGGCCGTGGTTCTTTCGACTCAACACTCGGACGACATCAGCACCAAACAGTTGCGCGAGGCGGTCATCGAAGAGATTCTGAAGCCCACACTACCAGCCAAGTGGATCGACAAGCGCACCAAGTATCACATCAATCCGACGGGGCGATTCGTTATCGGCGGTCCGGTAGGGGATTGCGGGCTCACGGGACGAAAGATCATCGTCGATACCTACGGCGGATTCGCGCGCCATGGCGGCGGCGCCTTCTCGGGAAAGGATCCTTCGAAAGTCGATCGCTCGGCAGCCTATGCCGCCCGTTATGTCGCCAAGAACATTGTCGCCGCGGGCCTCGCCGATCGCTGCGAAGTGCAGGTTTCCTATGCGATCGGCCTGGCTGAGCCTACCTCCATCATGGTCGAAACGTTCGGCACCGGTAAATTGCCCGACACGCGCTTGACGCAGCTGGTACGTGCGCATTTCGATCTCACTCCCTTTGGATTGCGCGAGATGCTCGATTTGGCGCGGCCCATCTATCAGAAGACCGCTGCTTATGGGCATTTCGGCCGTAAAGAAGAGGAATTCACCTGGGAGCGAACCGACAAGGCCGAGGTGCTCGCGGCCGAATTCAAAGCACGGCGCCTGAGCGCCGCTTAAGGAGTCAACATTCAATGAACGCAGCAATCAAGCCGCAAGCCGATTTCCTAGTGAAGGACCTTGGCCTCAAGGATTGGGGCCGCAAGGAAATCAAAATAGCCGAAACCGAAATGCCCGGTCTCATGGCGATACGTCATGAGTTTGCGGCGCAACAGCCGCTCAAGGGTGCTCGCATCTCAGGCTCCTTGCACATGACCATTCAAACGGCGGTGCTGATCGAGACCTTGAACGCGTTGGGCGCCCAGGTGCGCTGGGCCTCGTGCAATATCTATTCGACTCAGGACCATGCGGCTGCTGCCATCGCCGCCGGCGGAACGCCGGTATTTGCGGTGAAGGGCGAATCCTTGGGCGAATACTGGGATTACACGCACCGAATCTTCGAGTGGCCCGATGGCGGCCACACCAACATGATTTTGGACGACGGCGGGGATGCGACATTGCTGCTGCATCTCGGCGCGAAAGCGGAGAAGGACGCGTCTCTCATCGCCAAGCCCGGCAGCGAGGAAGAGCAGCATTTGTTCGCGGCCATCAAGTCCAAGCTTAAGATCGATCCTAAGTGGTACTCGACGCGGCTCGCCAAGGTCAAGGGCGTGACCGAGGAGACCACCACCGGCGTCAAGCGTCTGTATCAAATGGCCAAGGACGGGCAGCTCGCATTTCCCGCCTTCAACGTCAACGATTCGGTGACGAAATCCAAATTCGACAATTTATACGGCTGCCGCGAATCGCTGGTGGATGCGATCAAACGCGCCACCGACGTGATGATCGCTGGCAAGGTGGCCGTGGTGTGCGGATATGGAGATGTGGGCAAAGGTTCCGCGCAAGCACTGCGTGCATTGTCAGCGCAGGTGTGGGTGACCGAGATCGATCCGATATGCGCGCTGCAGGCCTCGATGGAGGGCTATCGCGTCGTGACCATGGATTACGCCGCGGACAAGGCCGATATTTTCGTCTCGGCCACCGGTAATTTCCACGTCATCACGCATGAGCACATGAAGCGAATGAAGCATCAGGCCATTGTGTGCAACATCGGACATTTCGACAATGAGATCGAGGTGGCGGCGCTGCGCCGGCACACCTGGGAGAACATCAAACCCCAGGTCGATCACATCATTTTCCCTGATGGCAAACGCATCATTTTGCTCGCCGAGGGCCGCTTGGTTAATCTGGGCTGCGGCACGGGGCATCCTTCGTACGTGATGAGTTCTTCGTTTGCCAATCAGGTGCTGGCGCAAATGGAACTGTTCGTCAACACCCAAAAATATCCGATTGGCGTGTATGTGCTGCCGAAGCACCTGGATGAAAAGGTGGCAAGACTGCAGCTCTCCAAGTTGGGGGCACAGTTGACCGAACTCACCGACATCCAGGCCCGCTATATCGGGGTCGACAAACAAGGGCCGTACAAGGTCGATCAGTACCGATACTAGGAGCGGGTGTGAGCAGCATTGTGAGGTCGAAAAAAGTCTTTCCCGATGCGGAGGCGGCGCTGCGCGGCGTGGTCAAGGACGGCATGACGTTGATGTGCGGCGGGTTTGGCGCCTGCGGAATCCCGGAAAATTTGATTGATGCATTGCACTCCATGGGAGTGCGCGAACTGACCGTGGTATCCAATAACGCGGGCTTCGATGGGGTTGGCTTGGGCTTGCTGCTCGAGTCGCGGCAGATCCGCAAAATGATCTCCTCGTACGTAGGGGAGAACAAGGAGTTCGAGCGCCAATATCTAGCGGGCGAAGTGGAAATAGAATTCAATCCGCAGGGCACCCTGGCCGAGCGGATTCGCGCCGGCGGAGCGGGGATCTGGGCTTTCTATACCAAGGTGGGCGCCGGCACGCTGGTCGCGGAAGGCAAGGAGCAGCGCACCGTCGATGGGGAGACCTATGTATTGGAGAAGGGTCTGACGGCCGATGTGTCTCTGGTGAAGGCGTGGAAGGGCGACACCGAGGGGAATCTGATCTATCGAAAGACCGCGCGCAATTTCAATCCCAATATGGCAACTGCCGGCAAGGTCACGGTGGCCGAGGTGGAGAAGCTGGTGGAACCCGGGGTTTTGGACGGCGACAGTATCCACACGCCGGGAATTTTCGTGCAGCGCATAATTCAAGGCGCCCGCTACGCAAAAGTGATCGAGAAGCGAACCGTGCGCAAGCGACAGGAGGGCTCTCGTGCCGTGGTCGCGTGAAGACATGGCCGCGCGCGCGGCGAGGGAGCTCAAGGATGGTTTCTATGTAAACCTTGGCATCGGCATCCCGACCCTGGTCGCCAATTATATTCCCGACGGTATGAATGTCGTCCTGCAGTCGGAGAATGGCATGCTGGGTACGGGGCCTTTTCCCTTCGAAGGGGAGGAGGACGCTGATTTGATCAATGCCGGCAAGCAGACCGTCACCGCCCTGCCCATGACCTCCTATTTCTCGTCAGCCGATAGTTTCGCGATGATTCGCGGCGGACACATCGACTACGCGGTGCTCGGCGCCATGGAGGTCGCGGAAAATGGCGATCTCGCCAATTGGATGATTCCGGGCAAGGTGGTCAAGGGCATGGGCGGAGCCATGGATTTGGTGGCCGGCGTCAAGCGAGTGGCGGTCGTGATGGAGCACACCTCGAAGGACGGCGAACCAAAATTCAAGCCGCGCTGCGAGTTGCCGCTGACGGGAATCAATGTCATCGACGTGGTGATCACCGATCTTGGGGTGTTCTCACGCGCCACCCGCGAGGATTTCTTTACGCTGATCGAATTGGCGCCGGGAGTCACGCGCGAGGAGATCCGCCGCAAAACGCCGGCAAAATATCTAGAGTAGTGCCGCGGCTAGACCGCGGCGCGCAAAGTTGCGCGGCGCTGCTGCTCGTCGCGAACATCCACATCCGTCAATCCGGTATTCGCTGCGATGATATCCACCAGCCGGTGGGTGGGATCCTTTGGCAGCGTAACCTCATGAATACGCTCCCAAATACGAATTCTTTCTTCGGCGGTTTTGAGCCGAGAGGACTGTTCGGCCAAATCCAGGCGGCGCCGTTCCGCCGCTTCAGCTTGCTGATGGACCAGCCGCGCTCTGAAGTCCATCATTGGATCCTCGGGCGACGAGGTCGAAGGTCGTGCTAGGGTGGGACTTGGCTTGTATTGATTCACACGAGTCTCCTGTGGGGCACCAAGGTAACACTGTCTCGCCCGGCACGAGACACTATCGTCATGGGATGCACCGTTAGCGCGCATAGGGGCCTTCTGACCGCCCCAAGACCCTTCGAGATGCGCCAATACGGCCCCTTTTCCCCTTCCCCTTTCCGAATAAGTCCCTTTTTGCGCTTTATGTTCCCTGCGTACCCATACGCCCCGTGATCGGCTGCCGTTCGCCGTCTTATGTCTTCCTGCCGATCAGGAAACTAGTATTCGCTCTCATTGCGGGCTATGAGAGCATGTTATCTTTGAGACGATGTTTTCCTGCGGCTGGCGTTCTCTAGAATAAGAGTTTTCCCATGCATTTCCTGATCGTCAAGAAAGGCGCGTTGGGCGACGTAGTACGTACTTCGTATTTTGCCGCGGCCCTCAAGAGAAAGATCGGCCCTGGACTGCGCCTATCTTGGATCACTGCTCCCGGCAGTGCAGATCTGCTTCGTCTTAATCCCCATATCGACGATTTGTGGTTCGAGTTCGAGCAAGCCCAACCTTTTCGTTTTGATCGGGTTTTTTCGCTGGACGACGAAATGGATACGCTCGAAGGAGTGGCGGGACTGGCAGCGGAATCGGTCACGGGCGCTGTTTTAAGAGAAGCTCGACCGGCCTATACACCCGATGCGAGCGAATGGTTCGACATGGGCGTGATTTCTCAATTTGGCAAACAGCGGGCCGACGAGCTGAAGAAACTCAATCAACGTTCGCACGCACAAATCTTTTCCAAGATTTTTGAGGTAGAGCAGGTCAAGCCCGATTTCTATCTCGACGAATCGTGCCGGCGTTGGGCCCAGGCAAATCTTCGAAGGTTCGTACGGCGTGTGGGAATCAATCCCTATTCCGGCGGCCGTTGGCCTTCCAAGGAGTTGCGGCCGCTGGAATTGCAGCGGTTGATCGCTCGCGTGCTCGATGGCTCATCACCATTCGGGCCGGGAGCGGCGGTCGTTCTGCTTGGAGCCGGCCAGGACTTCAAAAAGAACGAAGCCTTGGTGGCGAGGGCAGGGGCCGCCAATTTGACGGCGATTTGCACCGATGAGTCGGTCCAACATCTTGCAGCCGCCGTCGGGGAGCTGGATTACCTCATTTCCAGCGACAGCTTGGCCCTGCATCTGGCGATCGCCCAGGATGTGCCGTTTACGGCGTTCTTTAGCCCAACATCGGCAGCGGAAATCGACGATTGGGGCATTGGCACCAAGGTGTCCTCCACAGCGCCGGATTACTGCTCATACCGAAAGGACGCGGATAGCAGCACCATCACCACGGACCGGATCATTGAGGCGATCGGCATCAATCCGCGCTTGTCCAACGTCAGGGCGGAGGCGATCTGATGAACACCCGAGTCAGACCCGAACGGAGTATTCTGAGCGGCCTCGTGCGCAATCCGGTCATTTTCGAATTGGACAACTACGATCTGCCTGGATTTTTGTCCGTTGCGGCAAGCTTCAGCGCGCAAAAATATGGTTACGTCGCCACCCCAAATGTCGATGGATTGATTCGACTGCATGAGAGTGAATCATTCCGGGCTGAGTACGCGAAGGCAGCCTACGTGTTGCTCGACAGTCGAGTCGCAGCGTTCCTGTTCCGATTAGTCCACAGGGTGCGGATTCCGGTATGCCCCGGGAGTGACTTGACAGCCGCGCTGCTTCAGCAAGTGATCAGACCTGACGATCGGGTGATTCTAGTCGGTTCTACCGAGCAGCAAGCGCAGATGGTAAGGGAGCAGTTTGGGCTCAAGCATCTGATCCACCATAACCCGCCAATGGGTTTTATTCGCGACCCAGTGGCAGTCGAGGAATGTCTTCAATTCATCGAAGCGGCGAGTCCTTTCCGCTTCTGCTTGATCGCCGTCGGCGATCCACAAGGTGTCATCATTGCGCATCGCCTCGCCGTGCGCGAGCGGGCTCGCGGACTCGCCTTCATTATCGGCGCCTCGATAGACTTCATCACGGGGAAGCAGCGGCGAGCGCCCTCCTGGATGCAGCACCTCGGCTTGGAGTGGTTTTATAGGCTGATTTGCAATCCGCGCCGCCTGGCCTGGCGCTATCTCGTGCGAGGGCCAAAATTCTTCGCCTATCTTGGCCCCAGCCGCGTCGTACTCCGGCAAGCCCGTCTTCAAGCCGAGTAGGCTTGCACAGCGTCGATAGATTGGCAGGCAGAACGTGAGAGAGCTGGTCGAGTTGCTCCTCGTCATCCTGGCGCTCCCGGCTACGTTTTCGTGCGCATACTTGGCATTGCTTACGCTTCTTTCCTCGCGGTTGCCTTCACCCGGCGGCTCCTCGCGACAACTATGCTTCGACGTCATCGTTCCCGCGCACAACGAGGAAGGCGGGATTGCTCGAACAGTCTCGAGTTTACGGGCGATGGACTGGCCCGGCGGCAATTTTCGGGTTTTGGTGGTCGCCGACAACTGCAGCGACGCGACGGCTGCCGTTGCTCGCAGCGCCGGAGCACATGTGCTGGAGCGCCAGGACATGAACCAGCGCGGCAAGGGGTACGCCCTGGCCTACGCATTCGCATCGAGCATCGAGGACGGCTTTGCGAGCGCAGTGGTCGTGGTTGATGCGGATGCCGAGGTTTCAGCAAATCTATTGGAAAGCTTTGCAGTCCGGATCGAGCGGGGCGCCAAGGCGGTACAAGCGCAATACGGAATTTTAAACCCTTGGGCTTCTTGGCGCACGCAGCTCATTACGATTGCCAAGGGTGCCTTTCACGTTGTCCGATCACGCGCACGAGAGCGGCTCGGCCTTTCGTGCGGCGTGCGCGGAAACGGTTGGTGCGTCACCCATGAACTGCTCCGCGAGGTTCCGTACCGCTACTATTCGCTGACCGAGGATGTCGAATACGGCATCGCACTTGGGTTGGCCGGCTGCCGCGTTCAGTATGCCGGCGATGCGCATGCCGACGCGGATATGGCCTCGAGCGAAAAGAACGCACGGACCCAGCGGCAACGCTGGGAAAAAGGGCGCTTTCAGCTGGTTCGATCGAGCACAGTCCCGCTGCTCGTGGCCGCCGTTCGTCGCCGCAGCCTTGTGTGTTTGGATCTGGCGTTCGACCTGATCGTTCCACCGCTGTCGTACCTGGCGGCCAACATAGTCCTGCTGGGGCTTGTCGCGGGGATCTTCTGGTTTTGGGATCCGTCGGCGACCATGTGGGTTTGGTGGGCGCTCGCATGCGCGGCGATCCTCGTCGTTCACGTGCTGCGCGGTTGGCAATTGAGCGGAATGGGCATGCGCGGCTTGTTGGCGCTTGCTCACGTACCGGGATTCATCTTGTGGCGAATCTGGTTGTTGCTGGGCCGTAAGACCGGGGAGTGGGTCAGAACCGAGCGCGAAAAGACCTGAGCGAGAGAATCGACTAGCGGGTTCGTCGGGCAATGATGTCTGCCGCTTCCTTGAGGCTCTCGACGATGTAATCCGCGGCTGTTGACGGCACCGAGCGCGATGCGGATTTCGCGATCAACATGGTGACCGCCCCAGCGCGCCGGCCAAATTCAACATCGCTTTCCTTGTCGCCGATGACGATCGATTCGGACGAGTCAAATCCCAGCTCCTCTGCCGCCTGCCGCATTAATCCGAGGTTGGGCTTGCGGCATTCGCACGCATCTTTCTGCCCGTGCGGACAATAATAGATTCCCGCCAGCGGAACCCCTATTTCATGAAGCATCAGCCGCAATCGCTGGTGAATCTCCTCGAGTTTGGAAACTGAAAAGAGCCCTCGTGCAATGCCGGATTGATTCGTAATGATCACCAAGCGATAACCCAACTCGGACATTCTGCGCAGTCCGGATTCGGCATCGGCTTCGAATTCAAGAGCCTCGGGATCCGCGAGATAATGACGGTCCACGACAATCGTCCCATCGCGATCCAGGACGACTACCTTCTTCATTCTCTGGTGGGAGGCCAATTGTTGCTGCGGCGTCACGGTTTCCGCGGAGCAACAGCCCGTCGCACCATGCTGGTGGTGCTTTGGCCTTCGACGAGTTCGGCCAACACGACGCTTCCGCCCCGACTGGTCACGAAATCCCCCCCAACAACGCCTTCCAGGGTGTAATCCGCGCCCTTGACCAATACGTCTGGCTCCAACGCGTAGATCAAATCGATCGGAGTGTCCTCGGAAAATATCACCACGGCGTCAACAAACTTGAGAGAGGACAGCACTGTCGCACGAGCAATTTCGTTTTGAATGGGCCTCTCAGGCCCCTTCAAGCGCCGAATTGATTCATCAGCATTCAGTCCTACGATCAACCGATCGGCGGTGCGCTTGGCTTGATCCAACAGCGACACGTGTCCTGGGTGGATGAGGTCGAAGCAGCCGTTGGTAAACGCGATGCTGGCGCCCTGTTCGCGCCAGGTCCTCATCAGCGTGAGCACGCTCTCCAACGTAAAAATTTTGCTGCCGCCGGCTCGCGCACTCAACGGTGTAAGTTGTTCGATCAACTCGGATACCGTGACCACCGCGGTACCCAGTTTTCCCACAACGATGCCCGCGGCCAAATTCGCCAACGTGGACGCTGATACGATATTGGCTCCTGCCGCCAATCCAAGAGACATCGCGGCCACGGCGGTATCACCCGCGCCCGAAACGTCAAAGACCTGCCGCGCCATCGTCCGCAAGTGAATTGCGGGTTCACCCTTGCTCACCACCGACATGCCTTCCTTGCCGCGGGTGACGATCATGGCCGCACAGATATCGTTGTCAACGAAGGGCCGGGCAGCACGCTCCACTGTTGCATCGGTGTCGCAATCGAATCCGCACGCCGCCTGCAGTTCCACACGGTTAGGAGTCAGAACCGTCGCCCCGGTATATTTTCGCAGGTCTTTGGCTTTGGGATCCACGATGATCGGCTTATTGGACTCGCGTGCAGCTTGAATGGCCGCGCGCGTAACCCGATCCGACAAAACCCCTTTCGCGTAATCCGACAGTACGACCACATCCGCGTCCTTCAGGGAAATCTCAAATTGTGCGAGCAATCTGGCCGCGACCTCGTCGCTCAAGCTCGACCGAAACTCGCGGTCCGCGCGCAACATCTGCTGCCCATCCGCGACATAGCGCGTTTTCATGGTGGTGGGCCTGCCGTTGTCCACGATCAGTTGCGCATTCACAGTGGGCGACGCTGCGATTTGACTGATCAGGTCGGCGGCCCAAGGGTCATTGCCTATCACTCCAATCAAGGTGGCGCTGGCGCCAATGGCGGCAACGTTTCGCGCCACGTTTGCCGCTCCGCCCGCTGAATCAACGGAACGAGATACCTCGAGTACCGGTATCGGCGCCTCTGGAGAGACTCTTGCCACTGATCCATAGACGAAACGATCCAGCATCACATCGCCGAGCACCAACACTCGCACGGTGTGAACACGGTCCAATATGTCGATCAGCTCTTTTTGGCGCATGTGTTCTCAGACGAGCCCGAGGCGCGTTTCCAAGGCGACACAGAGCATGTGCCCGATAGTGATATGCATTTCCTGGATTCTGGCCGTTATGGGTGAGGGGACAGTGATCATCGAGTCGCATATCGGTCCCATTTCACCGCCCGTGCCGCCGGCAAGACCAATCGTTTTGAGTCCGTCTTTTCTGGCCTGCCGCAGTCCTCGCAGGACATTCGGACTTTTCCCCGAAGTAGAGATGCCGACGGCGACATCGCCCGGCCGTCCCAACGCCTCGATTTGGCGCTCGAACAATGCATCGAAACCCATATCATTTCCACACGCCGTCAACGTGGATGTGTCCGTGGTCAATGCGATTGCGGCGATGGCCTTTCGATCCGTCTTGTACCGCACCACCAGTTCCGCGGCGATATGCTGCGCGTCGGCTGCGCTTCCGCCATTCCCGAAGAAAAGAAGCTTTCCACCCTGGCGCACGCTTTGCTCCATGATGGTCAAGGCCAGGCCGAAATCCCGCCGAACGGCGCGCACCGTCGCATCGACGACGCTTTTGTGCTGCTCGAATTCGCGTTGGAAGATCCCATCTATTTGGGCTTCGTCCACCTGAGTCTGCTTTATATCTAACATAATCTTCATCCTTTGAGGCACTTAACACGTCCTCAAGACCAATGTGCAAGAGAAGCGCTAACGATAGGGATCCTCTTTAAGGAGATATTGCTTGACGTAGTCCCCAATGCCGCTCTCGAGCGAGGTGAAGGGGCGGTCGTAGCCAATGTCCCGAAGTCGGTCCATTTTTGCCTGAGTGTAGTATTGATACTTGAGCCTGAGTTCAGCGGGCATATCAATGATCTCCAGTTTTGGCGCTCGACCCAGCGCCCCATAAAGCGCGTTGCCCAAATCCATCCAGGTTCTCGCCTGGCCGGTGCCCAAATTGAACAAACCGGAGATTCCTGAGTTCTCGAGAAACCATAGCATGACATCTACGCAGTCGCGAACGTAGATGAAGTCCCGCTTTTGACCGCCATCCGTGTATTCGGCGTTATAGCTACGGAACAACCGCAGCGGAACGCCGCGCTGCACGTCGGAGAAATTGCGCGCGATGACGCTGCGCATCGTGCCCTTGTGGTATTCATTAGGTCCGTAGACGTTGAAAAACTTCAATCCGACCCATTGTGGCGGCAGTTTTTCGCCGGCTTCCAGCATTCGGGCAATGCGCCGATCGATCACGTGCTTGCTCCACCCATAGGCATTCAGCGGCCGAAGCTTTGCGAGCGACTTGCGCCCAAATGTATCGTCGAATCCTTGGGCGCCATCGCCATAGGTTGCGGCGGACGATGCATAAATGAACGGCACTTGCGCAACGGCACACCACTCCATCAGGTCGAGAGTTGCCCGAATATTGCGGGAGGCAATAAGATCGACGTCTGTTTCCGTCGTCGCACTGATTGCGCCCATGTGTACCACTGCTCGAAGTCGGTCGCCTTTGCGATGTAGCCAGGCGAGCAAGGTCTCAGGTTCGATGAGTTCGGAGATTTCGTGCTTAGCCAGATTGCGCCAGCGCTCGTCCTGGCCCAGCCAATCACAAACGACGACCTCGTCGTTGCGGTCGCTCAGTGCCGCAACCACATTTGATCCAATGAATCCGGCGCCGCCGGTCACTAAGTACATCACACAGACTTCCTAATCGACCAAGTTATCATCGCTGCAAGACCAGGGCGGCGGAGTGGCTCAGTGCGCCCGTGAATTCCGTGAGATGGTAGTCACCCGTTTCCTCAAAGACTGACATAATTCAATGAAATATCAAGGAATCAGCGACTTGCCATGCCCGCTTTAAGTATATCCAAAGGCCGCTAAGCATAATGTTGCTCGACGCCACGGATTTTCCCGAGGATCACGAATTGCGGGCCGATATCGTCATTGTCGGGGCCGGGGCAGCCGGCATCGCCATGGCACTTGACATGATCGGCTCGGATTGGAACGTAATAGTGCTCGAATCGGGCGCGCTCGCCGCAGAGCCGGCCACACAGAATCTGTATGCCGGTTCAGTTGTCGATGAACGGTTGCATAGTCCGCCAGATCGTTACCGGCAGCGCCGCCTGGGCGGCACCACCACGATTTGGGGCGGACGCTGTATGCCCTTCGATCCCATTGATTTCGAGGTGCGGGACTACGTCCCGCAAAGCGGCTGGCCGATCGCTCGCTCCGATCTGGAGCCCTACTATCCACGCGCGAATGCGATTTGCGAGGCGGGCGCCTTCGCTTATACGACGCAGGCGGCATTTGGTTCAGCCGCGCGGCCGATCGTCGAGGGCTTCAGCAGCCCGGATTTTTCGACGCATCGACTGGAGCGTTTCAGTTGTCCGACTGACTTTGCCGCTCGCTATGGACACAAATTAAAGAGCGCGCAGAACGTTCGAGTGGTGCTGCACGCCAATTTGGTGCAAATCGCAATCGAGGAAACCGGTACCCGAGCCGAGCGACTGATTCTGCGAACATTGTCAGGCCGCCGACTCACGGCGCGCGGAGACCGCTACGTGCTGGCCACAGGTGGCTTGGAAACCGCTCGATTGTTGCTCGCCAATCGTGATCGTCATCCCGATGGGATCGGCAATCAATACGACGTTGTGGGCCGTTACTACATGTGTCACGTCGCCGGCACGATCGGCGCCATCCAGTTCGACCGCGCGATCAGGAACGTACATCGCGGATATCAAGTGTCGCCCGACGGTGTGTATTGCCGACAGCGCTTCGCGCTCGAAGAGACCGCGCAGCGCCGCGAAGGCATCGGCAATTTCGTGGCACGATTGCACCACCCGCGGATTACCGATCCGGCGCACCGCAGTTCCATCCTGTCGCTGCTATATCTCGCCAAACCTTTGATTCCATACGAATATCAACAGCGTTTGCATGGCGGCGACAGCGCATCGTCCGGCGCCTGGCTGCGCCACGCTATTAACGTCGTCTCAGATCCCTTCGAGGCAGCAAGCTTTGCTTGGCACATGGTTCGAGACCGGCTGTTGGCCGAGCGAAAGTTCCCATCGATCATCATCAACTCGAAGGCCAATCTGTACAGTTTGGATTTCCACGCCGAGCAGTATCCGAACCCGGCTAGTCGGGTGCTATTGGATAGCGCGGTGGATCCGTTGGGTATGCCGCGGATTAAAATCGACTGGCGCTACATGCCGCAGGATGTGCATACGGTCAGCCGGGCCCTGGCGATTCTGGCGCGAGGCTTCCTGGATAGCGGTGTCGGGCAATTCCACTACGAGCCGGCGCTCGTGGAAACCGAGATGACGCGCTATGGTGCCTATGGCGGGCATCACATCGGCACGACGCGTATGGGCAGCGATCCCCGGACGAGCGTGGTGGACTCCAACTGCCGCTTGCATGCAGTTCATAACCTTTATATCGCCGGATCGGCGGTGTTTCCCACGTCCAGTCAGGCCAATCCGACGCTGACTATCGTTGCCCTCGCGCTGCGGCTATCCGCGCACCTGCGTCGGAATGGACGCTGATGACTGACGAAAGAATTGTAGTGTTCGGCGCGGGTTCTGCGCTCGGCCGGCGTCTTCTCGATGCGCTCCGTGCAAATCCGGGAGCACGGCCGATGGCCGCAGATCGACTGGATCATGAGGTCCTGCGCGCTGCGGTGCGCGATGCCGATGTCGTCATCAACACGACCATGGGCTCGCCGGCGGCTATTCTGTCGGCCGCTGAACGGCTGTTTTCAGCCTTTCGAGACGAGGCTCCAACGAAGCGAATCATTCATGTCAGCTCCATGACTGTGTATGGTAACGCCATCGGTTTGTGTGACGAGGCGACGCCGGCGGTGGCGCCGATCACGAAGTACGCCGCTGCGCATGTCGCTGCCGAGAAAGAGGTGAAACGACTCGGCCAGGCGGTGGTTCTGCGACCAGGCTGCGAGTACGGACCCGGCTGCGAAGCATGGAGCAGGCGCGTTGCCCACTGGCTCGCCCACCGCCGCATCGGCGATCTCGGAGCCGGCGGCGATGGGTATTGCAATCTCGTCTTCATCGACGATCTGGTTCGCGCAGTGCTCGCTGCTATGCGCTCCCCCGGCGCGCCGGGCGGCGCGTTCAACATCGCGATGTCCGGACCGCCAACCTGGAATGAATACCTGATCGCCTTTTCGATCGCACTCGGAGCGAGGCCTGTTCGCCGGATGACCCGGCGCCGTTGGACGGTCGAAACAGCGCTTCTGGCGCCGCCATTGAGGGTTGCGGAACTCACGCTGGGTCGTTTGCCCTTCCTTAGGGGGCGGCTGCCGCCGGCAATACCGCCGTCATTCCGCCGCCTATGTACTCAAGAGATCCGCCTCGATGTAACGGCGGCCGAAGACATCCTCGGGCTCACGTGGACTCCTCTCGAGGCCGGCTTGCGCGCGGCAGTCAAAGCGATAGACGCGTAAAGAGGAATTCCGGTATTGACCTGATCACCCACATGATCGGTCGCCAAAATCCAGGCGTATAGATCACCGGCGTCCCCTTGATCATTGCACGCGCGATTTCCCTGCCTACGGTTGCCGGCGTCGCCCAAGCGACTCCTTTCTTGAAAGCCGCCGTCATGGGTGTGTCCACGAACCCAGGTTTGATCGTGACGACTTTGACGCCGTGCTTGGCCAAGCGTTGGCGCAAGCCGCTGGTGAAAGCCGTGACCGCGGCCTTGGCGGAGCCGTACACGTAATTCGATTGGCGGCCTCGGTCACCGGCGACCGAGGAAATCACGGCAATGACACCCTGCTTCTGCAAGGCGAAGCGATTAGCGAGGAGGGTGCTCAATGCCATTACCGATATCGCATTCACTTGAAATTCATTGAGCAGGGTCTCAACCGAAGACTCGCTTTCTTGTTGATTGGACAGAGTCCCGTGTGCGATCAGTGCGCCATCGAGACCGCCTAACGCCGTACTTGCCCGATCCAGCATTGTTTCATGAGCGGCCAGATTGAGAACATCGAGTTGGTACGTGAATACGTGGCTGGCACCTCGAACTTTCAAATCGTCCGCCGTCGCTCTCAAACGTTCATTCGACCGGCCGACCAGGAACATCGCCGTGCCCAATTTGGCGAATTCTCGCGCGGTCGCCTCCGCGATGGCTGATGATGCGCCCACGATCAGCAATCGTTTCATATCCTGCTCCCGGTGACGCGCCGCCAAAACGATGAGGAGAATTTAGGATCGATGAATCTTGTGAATTCTTGCCAAGCGGGAAAATAACGCTGAAAGGATTCCGCTGACATCCGCGCGTCTTTGGCAGGGTATACCGCCCCGCCCGCACTCCGCGTGATCTCATCGAGCGATTCCAAAAGGCGCAATGTCGGTTCGCCGCGATTAGGGAAATCTATCGCCAAGGTGGCGCCAGGGCGGGCAAAGGAAAGCATTCCCAGCGAGGGCGTCGATCCAAAATTTTTGAGCACGGTGAGAAATGAGCCGAATCCGGAGCCAGAAATTCGCTTCAGAATCTCTTGCAGGGCGGACAAGGCGGCCGCCTCGGGGATGACGCATTGATATTGAAAAAATCCCTGCGGCCCGTAGATACGATTCCACTCCAAGATGCCATCCAGCGGATAGAGAAATTCGCGGAAATGCCACAACGCGTCAGCCTTTGAAGAACTGCCGCGTCGATAGTAAATCATGTTGAAAAGATTGACCGACAGGCCATTGATCAAGGATAGCGGTGGCGTGACAGGTATTCGCAGGGAAGGGGTCTTCTTCGGTTCGACTCCTTCTCGAGAGGCATGATTTCCGCGCGTGAATACCCCGCGCCCGAGCGCGCCGGTTCGAGCGCCGCAATCGATCCACGCCACGGTGTATTCATAGTCGCGATCGGATTCCTTGGAGAGCGTGAAAAACTCGTTCAAGTTGTTGAAGCGCTGGCTGTCGCCGTGTATCCAAGGGCCACTGACGCGGCGAAGCTGCAGCCGGGCGTGGGTGATGAGCCCGGTGAGTCCGAGGCCGCCGACGGTAGCCTGAAACAACTCGCGATTCTCGAGTCTCGAGCAATTCAAGCGCCTGCCATCCGAACGATGTAGTCCAAAGTCGAGCACATGATGGGAGAAACATCCGGCGCGATGATGGTTCTTGCCGTGTACGTCGTTTGCGATGGCTCCGCCCACGGTCACCAAGGACGTACCTGGTGTGACGTGCGGAAACCAGCCTCGAGGAAGCGCGATATCGATGATTTCGCTCAACAGGACTCCAGACTCGCACTCGAGGACACCGGTATCTGGATCGAAGCCGATAAATCGATCGAGGCCGCGCGTATGCAGCAGTGCGCCGCCTTGATTGAAACATACGTCGCCGTAACTGCGTCCGTTTCCGTAGGGCAGCATCGTTTCCGTCGCCGGACTCGGTAACGGAGCATACCGATCGCTTAGTGAATAAGTGGTCGATGCCTCACGAAGCGGCAACCGACCCCAAGATGTTGCGCGCCAAGGCATGTCGATCTAAATCGACAACAATACGACTAATCCGAGTAGTCCGAGCACTACCAGGCTCAATCGGTCGCGCAGTGCGAAGACCACCGGATCGTCTTGCATTTGACCGCGGGTCGTGAGCAGCCAAACTCGACTGATCCAATAAAGCAGCAATGGACAAATGAGCCAGAGGGGCTTGTTGTGCCGGTACAGCACTTGTGAGTCATTGCTGTTGATATACAACGCCATGACGACAACGGTGCAGTAGCCGGCAGCCACTCCCAGGGTCATGATCAGCGGCAAATCTGCAGCGGTGTAGCCCCGCCCGGTTGAGACCGACTTTCCTGCCTGACGCGCGTCGTCAAGTTCCGTGTAGCGCTTGACGAAACCGAGACTCAGGAAAATAAAGACGGAGAACGCCAACAGCCAGAACGACAGGGGGATGCTCGTTGCTGCCGAGCCAGCAATGATGCGAATGGTATACAGCCCAGCCAATGTCATGACGTCGACCGACGCGGCCCGTTTGAGGCGAAGCGAATAAGCCCACGTCAGCAAATAGTAGCCTGCCAAGACGGCGGCAAACTTCCAGCCGACGCTGACCGCAAGCGCTGCAGCCCCGCAAAAAAGCGCAGCGGACCCGATCAGGCCGCTTCGTGCCGAGAGCAACCCGGCCGCGAATGGTCGGTTTCGCTTACGAGGATGATGCCGGTCCGCGTTAAGATCAAACAGATCGTTGATCAAATACACGCTCGAGGCGCACAAGCCAAACGCGATGAATGCGACCACGGACTGCAGTAAGACGTCTGGCGAGAAAATCTGATGAGCAAGTATTGCCGGCAAGAATATAAGCGTGTTCTTGACCCACTGGTGCAGGCGCATTGCCTTGAGCCACACCTTGAGGCCGCTTCGCGGCGCTGCGAAGGTTCGTCCTAGCTCGGTTATGCCGCCGGCACGAGCGGCTTGCCGCTTCGTCCCGACGACCAAAGCTTTTCGAGCCGAACGCCACACGGCCTCGTCAGCGCGCGCATTGCCGACATAGTCGAATTGTTTTTCGCCGAAGCGATCGACCAGGGCGGCGCGCTTGGCGTCCGCCGATAAATTCGTGGCGCCGTCGCTGGCCATAACCTCGTGAAATAGTCCGACGCGATTGGCGACTTGCTGCGCGACGAGAGAATCCGCCGCGGTGACGAGGACGATGCGTCGTCCCGTTTCGCGTTCACTCCTCAGCCATTCGACCAATTCGAGATTCAGCGGCAAAAGGGCCGCGTCGAAGGCGGTACGCATGGCAACTTCGCGCTTCATTTTTGCTTTGCCGACCCTCAGCCACGACAGCAATGACAAGACAGCGATCGGCGCTTCCCGGGCGAGCCGCAGCAGCGATTCATGCAGAGTATCGACGGGGGTCAGCGTACCGTCCAGATCGACACACAATGGAACCGCGGCATCATTCATCGGTTCAATCCGACGCCGACAGGCCGATGCGTTAGCTCGACCGCGGACGCGGCAGCCACACCGATAGCCACGGCGAACCACAACGTCGCGAGTCTGCACAGCAGAGTTGCAATGATTGCCGTGCGCAGTGGCGCACCCTGTTCGACCAATAAGGTGGTCATGAGGATCTCCATGCCGCCGATGCCTGCCGGCAAAAAGAAAACTAGGCTTCCAGCGAGCACGGACAGAGCGTATATCCCAATGAACAATGTGGGAGTGCCGTTGATTTGCAGCCCGGCGCATATCAATTGGAAGCCGAAGCCTTCGGCAGCCCAGGCGACGAGGCCAAGAGCAAACCCGAAAAGTAATGAGCGCGGCTGCAGGAATCGGCTCGACGAGCGCAACAATCCGGCAAAACCAGCCAGCAGTTTCGCCAGTTGTCCATTAAATCGTGCGGCGAGCCGGTCGATCCAAATTGGAATTGCACGCTGGCAGGCGCCGATCAAGACGACCGCCAACAACGCAATCGATGCGATGAACATGGGGCGGTATCGGGCATGGTCAAATACGATCAAACTCGCGAGCGCGATAATTGCGAACAAATCAAGAAGCCGCTCGACAAACAGTGCGGCGATGCTTTCAGTGTAGGTAATGCCGTGGTCCTGCAAATACAGGGATCGCATGGCTTCGCCTGCTTTCGCCGGACTGACCGTGAAGGCGAAACCGCTCAAGTAGTAAAGCAAATGGCGCCCTGGCGTCAAATCGCGCGCTAGCCGGTGCAAGTAATATTGCCAGCGTTCGAATCGCAACAGGTAATTCAACAAGGAGAGCCCGAGCACCGCGGCACCGCCTATCCAACCTAGTTGTCGCAAGGCATCCGAGAGTTTGGCGGAGTCGGTTAGTACCGCGACGAAAACATACACCGAGGCTATAAACAACCCGATTGCGATCAATGTACGCCGTTTGGTTTGGCTCCATCCCGGTACGATCTTCGACAAATAAAAGTCCTCTAGGCAACGCGCCGTCGGAAAAGCGCAAGTTTCTCACATCTCGTGGGTCCCTTACCCGCACCAGATCACGAGTCGTGCAGTCGCAATCGCAATTACGGGGTGTGAGTTGTGAACCAGTTGTACATAAAGGCGCCGTAGCCCGGGGTTGGATGGTGATTGCCGTCGGCAAGGCTGAAGTCGCCGCCATTTAAGTCAGTCCACGCATCGCTTGGCGTATAGGCGTAGGTAACCAAGCTGATGCCGTTCGCATCACAAAACGAAGTCACGGCCGACATCCAGGGTGAGCCGGATACTCCGGTGCCATAATGTTCCCCGGTCTCTGTAATCACAACCGGCACTCCAGGCGTGGTCCTCAAGGCGGCGACTGCAGGCCAATGAGAATTGTTTGGCCACGCGGTTCCCCCGACTGCAGTAAATGTAAGATTGAATGTCGCCCCGGATCCTTTGCCGGATGTGCTGTACTGTGGAACAGGATTGGAGGGAAGGAAGAGATTGGAATAAACACCGCCTACCGGCGACCCGTTCGAGCTGTGGGAACTGAATTGACTTGGGTTTCCGCCTGCGACCCCTGGCCTCCCCCCGCTATAGGCATCGATCTCGACCCCAGTCACAGAAACTCCATTGACGGCAGTGACGCGTAGCCGCGCCTGCCAGTACACTGAATTCGCCGATGCTCCACTCTCGGGCATCGGCAGCAGAATAGTATCGCCCACTGCGTAGCCAGTTCCGCCGCTCGATACGATGGCCCGACTGAGGTAACTGTAGGCGGGATACGGATGCCAGGCGGCGGCAATCTGCGGTTTCCATTGAGAGCCGCTGTAGGCTTTCGGAGCCGTGGAGTCGGAAGGGACATTACTTGCCCAACCGGACAGGTCCTGGGCATATTGATCACCCCCCAGAAGGCAAACATTCCATGCTCCGGTATCACGAATCGCCGCCAACATTTGGGCATGTCCGGCGGCGTACCAGCCGTAGCCGCCAGTAACCTGTGTGCTCGATTTCGAAATACTGCCGGTAATGATATCGCCCCTGGACACCTCGGGCGCGCGGCCGCCATAACCCGCAGCAGTAAATAGATGAATGAATTGCGTACCGCTCGCAGGAAGTTCAACGGTATCATTTTTGTAGTAGCACAGAATTTGACCCACCGCGATCCCGTCGATTACGGCGCTCTCCCCTGGAATAAATGTGCCGACGGGCGTCGTACAGGGATATGGATAAACGGGTCTAGCGGGAACATCTCGAAAAGTCCCGTAAGCGTTCGTCGTGTAGCTTTCTGCCAAAAAGCCGCCGTTCATGAGCACAGACCAAGTGCTTCTCGATTCACCATACATCTCGGGTTCGTTGAATAATTCAAAGAGTACGGAGCGGTCGTCCACCGGTCCGCCATTCCTCTTCAGTGCCGTGCCATTCGGGTAGCCGTATGTTGCTGCGATTGATTGCCAACAGCTGATGCTGTTGTCCTGGTTCGCCATGATATCTTGGCCGCCTGGAGCCGATCTCCCGGGATTGGTGCCGGCCAACGTCAAAATGACGTAACAACCAATGCCATTGAGTGCCGCAATTTGATTGGTTATCTGGCGCTGGTATGAGTCCGACGTCGGGTACCGATCAGTATTGATCCAGCCCGTAGCTCCGTCACCATTTACCGCGGTGGAATAGCATCTGTATCCGAGCCAAGACGCTTCGTTTATCCCAATGCGAATTGCATTCATCTTCCATTTTTTCAGGAACTCGAGATTGGGTCCAAATGCGCCGTCGTTCGGCCCGCCATTTGCTCCGCCACCGCTCGCGTCCGGGTTGCCTTGAATCATCGAGAAGGTGTGTGCTTGTATATTGCTGCCACGAAGTTGAACGTGCACGGCAGCACCGTTGATGAGCGAATTATCGCGCACAGCAATGATGCCGTCATATCCGCTCTTTGTCGGCGCAGTTCGCTCCAAGCGCTGAAATCCAGTCGACAAACCAGATGACGCCAATCCAAGTGCCGCGGTGCCGCCGACGATTAGTTTGCGCCGCCCGACATCAACGGCGTCATCACTCTCCGTCATTGACGATTCCACATTTTGTTTCGCGCGCCCCAGCACATACCGGCAAAACCCGCGGCGATTGCGAGCAGCAGAAAATCAAACGGAATCCTGAATCGTATCCGAGTAAAGAAGATCGCACTGATCAATGCGTTCGCAACGTACAGGATATAGATCAATGCCTCGGTGCTGCGGAATGGAAATCGCCGAAAAAGAGCAGCTCGCGCGATCGCAACCGCCAGCAGCGGATAGTACGTACAGAAAAGCAGCCAATCAGTCCAGGCCGGTGCCGCGTTTTTGGTGGCCAATTCATTTCGAAAGTTGAAGTAGTTGATTACCTTGCGTATGTAAAGTTTGGCGGCTGACCATGGGTTTTCAGTAATCCAGTCGGTCGCACATTTGCCTAGCGCTGCGTCGACTTGGTTACCGCTCATGCCTGGTTGCACGCGCTTGCACAAAGAAATCACGTCGACCGATATGACGCTGCCATTTGGCGTGGTATCCGGTGAATTGCCAGTGAACAAATTCCAGCCACCGTTGGCAGAAACAGGAATCACGGCGTGAAAATCCAGATAATTGCGCAAAGTCCAAGGCGTAACCATGAGCGCCGCGGCGCCAGCTATCAGAATGGAACTGCGCAATCCCGCAATGTTGCGCGAATTGCGCCGCAGTAAGACAAACGCACAGACTATCGGCAGCATAAAAATAAAATACGGAATGGCGAGAATCAAAATGCCAAATGCCAACCCCGTAAGCGCGGCGCGGCGGCCCGACACTGGCTCCTCGCTCAACAGCATTACCGTGATGGTCAGCAACAAACAGCCCAACACCTGTGGGTACAGAACGCTGGCGGCGTAGAACAGCAAGGGATAAATCAGCACGACGAAAGGGGCGATGGATCCGGCATTCTCCTGTATGCGCTTCGCAACGATGCTGAGGGCAATCGTTGCCATCAACAAGAAGAATGCGTTCTCGATTTTCGCGGTGACCGGCTGTTCGGCAATCGCATAGGCTGCGGCAATAAACACCGGGTACCCGGGCGGCCGGTACGAGGTAGGACTGCCATCGGCGAAAGCGAAAGTGTGGGAGTGAAGCAGAGACCGCGCCAATTGGTCGTAATCTCTTTCGTCTGAATAACGAAGAGAATTACCCGAGTGCAGGCCGATGGCCAGGGTGCACACGAACAGCAGTGCCAATCCGGCGTTGCGGAAGATCATGCCGGCCATATCATGAAGCCGATCGTCATGCGAAGACCAATGCCTGCCAGCGAGATATGCAAAGTCGAGCTTTGCTGCAATGCGCCATTTTAAGGTGTCCGCGAGCCGTGATTGACCAAGTTCCGGGGTCCTTCTGTCCGGGCGCGGTCGATGAAAGATGCCCGCAGGGTGATTCAATCGCGTCTGGCCGGCAGATTACCAAGAAATCGAACGATTGGCAGCGTGAACTGAGCCACAAACGAATCGACTCCGTGCCAATATTCCCGTCGGTCAAGTAAGATCACGTCGAGCCAGGTTCAGGACCGAAGCTCAACCAAGACTGACCGAAGACTTACCGCCGGAATTCCGGAGTTATTTGGCTATCCCCCATGATTCGTTTAGTTATTACAAGAATGCTGGTCGCGGTGTGGTGGTTCAGCGCATGTGTTTTGCCCCCTAGTTCCGGGATCGCCGGATCGACTGCCCCCGCCACGGCCCCGTCGTCCCCGCCAACCGCGGCGGCAGCCGATGATCGGCGCCTGGTTCAACTCGGTCCAGGCGATCAGATTACTCTGGAGGTCTACGGCCAGCCCGATATGAATAGCACTCTGTACGTTGGCGACGACGGTACAATCAGCGTGCCGCTCGTTGGCCCGGTGCAGGTCTCCGGCGTAACGCCTGTGGTAGCCGCGAAGCGAGTAGAGAGCGCGCTGATCAAGGGAGAGTTCCTGGTCGCTCCGCATGCGACCATTGCGCTCTTGGTAGGCAAGAGCCAACGTGTTTCAGTACTAGGAGAAGTACGAACGCCAGGCCGGTATTCCATTGACCCGAACACCAGCGTCTTCGATTTGTTGGCCCAGGCAGGAGGCACGACACAAGACAGTGCCGATATCATCTTTGTCTCGCGCACCCAACCAGACGGCCAAGTCTCCCGTTATACCGTTGACCTGAAAGCCGTGGGCGATCGAAACGCACTGGGTTCTGGGAAGAAACTGGAAAGTGGCGATGAAATCATGGTCCCGCGGGCGGAGCAGTTTTACATCTACGGCGAAGTGACTACTCCAAATAAATACCGCATCGAACGCGGGATGACCGTGGTCGAGGCGATTGCACGGGCAGGGGGAGTCACTCCCCGCGGCAGCGAACGCCGCGTGGACATCAAGCGCATCGGTAAAGATGGCAACTACGTTGTGCGCCACGCAAAAGCCAGTGATCTGGTGGAACCGAACGACGTCATTCGTGTGAAGGAAAGCATCTTTTGACTGTCATGAAGCAGTTGCCCCCGTCCTCGACCGCCCATCAAGGAAGCGGCGAGTTGATCGATGCCTCGGCTTTGGTGATGCCGGAGACGCATCCCGGTATGTCCCTGGCGCAGATCATTGCAATTATCCGTTTCTACTGGAAATTTGCTCTAATGATTGCTGCTGCCGTTGTGTTCCTGTCGGCCGTTATTATCAAGTTCTTGCCCAGGACATACACCGCCACGGCGACGCTGATCGTCGACCGCGGAAAGACAGATCCGCTCGCAGCGGTAGCCAATCTTTCGAATGCCGAGATGACGGGCCATCTCGCGACTCAGTTGGAGTTGATACAGAGCCCCGTCATTTTGCTCCGCGTGGTGGATCGGATGCAGCTTACGCAGGACAAGGAGTTTGCGGCTGGCTTCAACGGCCACGATAGCAATGGGCTGCGCGAATACACTGAAAAAAATCTCGCTCAATCGCTCAATGTCGCGTCGGGGCGCGGCGGTGAGTTGCTTTTTATTACCGCCGCGGCGAGGGACCCTGTCAAGGCTTCCAACATCGCTAATGCGATTGCGGATGTCTACATGGAAGAGGAAGAAGGTCGCCTGAGCGGGCCGGCTGGCGAGCGCGCCCGGCGTTACTCGGAAGATCTGGCCCAGCTGCGCGCCAAAGTAGCCGCTGCGCAAGATACGCTGACCGCGTTTCTTCAGCAAAAAGGCATCACCGATCTTAATGCCGCACCTGAGGCTACAGACACCGAATCACAAGCATTGAAAAGCCTCGAGGAACACTTGCTGGATGCCCAGAATCAGAGACGTACGCTGGAGTCTCGCAGCAGAGGGCAGCAATCCGTCGCTGACGAGGCTATGTCATCTCAAGTGATTCAGCAGTTAAAGACACAGGTATCCGAGCAGCAGACCAAGGTGGCCGAACTCAGCGCTACTTACGGATCGCAACATCCGAAGGTGATCGAGGCCAAGAGTCAACTGGCGCTTACCACGCAACATCTCAATCATGAAATCCAAACATTGGCCGACAACAATGCGACGCAACTACAGCGTGCCAGAGATCTGGAAAGCAAGTATACCGAGGCCGTTGCGGCGCAACGCGCCAAGGTCATGGATTTGCGCGAACGTCAGGGAGAGGGCGCCAAGTTGGTGCTGGAGCTTGAATCGGCCCAATCGGTCTACAAGCGCGCTTTGGACGGCTACGATCATTTTTTATTCGCTTCAGCGGACAATAGCATCGACGTGAGTCTCGTGAGCCGTGCATCGCCGCCTGTAAAGGCTTCAGAACCCAACAAGCCCAAGCTCCTGCTGATGGGTATCTTCGCCGCATTGGTTCTGGGGTTTGCGCTGCCCTTGGCTTATGAGTTGCTGTTCAGTCGACGGCTGCGCTGCAGCGACGACCTCGAGCGCTCCTTCGGGATTCCGGTATTGGCGCAATTTGAGTCCTTCGGCATCGCTTCTGGTGGCAGATGAGCGTGCATTCGGGGGGGTTAGCCGATCCGCTCGACGAAGATCTCATCGAAGCTCTGATCGAAGATTGCCGCCTATCCCAGGAACAGGTTGCACTCATCCGAGAGACGGTCGGCAATCAAAAGCTGACATTTGTTGAAGCGGCGCTGAATCTGAATATGGTCACAGCCGATCAAGCGGAGGCTTTCGAACGGGCTCGCGAAGCACGCGCACCGAGGGTGGTCGAAACCGCACTTCGCCGCCAGTCCATTGGCCGAGTCATCACGGTTCCGCCCTCGAAATATGTCAAACCGAGCAAGGAGTTGCTCCTCGCGCACGACCCGGATCATCCGCATTGCGAGCGTCTTCGCGCCTTGAGGACCGAGCTATCGCTAGTGCTTGGCAATGGGGGTCGCGAAGCAAGCGTCGTTGCAGTGCTCAGCCCTGGTCCAAAAGAAGGCCGGTCACAACTGGCGGCAGAATTGGCGATTGCTTTCGCACAACTAGGCCGGCGAACCCTCATGGTAGAAGCGGATTTGCGCCGGCCACGGCAACATGAATTGTTTGGAGCAGGCGATGCTTCGGGCATGGCGCAGTGTCTGGCTTTTGGCAGGCAGCCGCAATTCTTGAGAGTTGAGAACCTGCCGCAGTTATCTCTGTTGACCGCGGGTCAATTGCCGTCTAACCCATTGGAATTGCTCTCAGACGGCCGCTTCGAACGCCTGATATCTGATTGGCGCCGAATCTTCGATGTTTTGGTCATAGATACTCCGGCGGTAACGCAGTTTGCCGATGGTCTGGCAATCGCGTCCCTTGCGGAACAAGTCCTGCTCTTGAGTCGTGCCAACGTTACAACTCATAAGGACATGAAGGACACTTTGCGCCGCTTGACCAGCACTAATGCGCGAATCTTAGGAGCGGTCATCAACCACTTCTGAGTGGGCGCCAGCGCCCCGCTCAAATATTTTTTTCGACGTCGTCTCCTCAAATCCAAGATTCCAGTCATCGCGTCACGGCATTCGCTTTCCGTGACATTCATTTCCTGTCTCAGTTCACAAATCTGTGACGCACAGCGCTTGTCGTATCGGTTTGTGCCGGGTGTCACAGATCGCCGACAGTTTGTCCAACCTCGGCACCGTACTTAGGATAGTCGCGCCGGGAAGTTAACTTATCGACTTCGCGGTTGTGCTACTGATCACAGGAGTCGGGAATGGCGGGCGAAGTCGATAGGACGAGGCGGAGAATCATTATCGGCGGACCGGCGTTGGCTGGATTCGCATCCACGGGCGTCTTGACCGCGTGCGGCGGCAGCAGCTTGTCAAACTCTTTCACGGCGACCCCGGACGGGACTTCCCTGCCAATCGCCCCAACGCCAGCCATTTCTCCGGCCGGTGGAACCTATGCAAGCGCGCAAATGGTTTCCCTCCAGACCTCAGCCTCCGGGGCGACGATTTACTACACAGCTGACGGCAGTATTCCGACAACATCGAGCACCGCGTACGTTTCGCCAATCGCTGTTACCGAGTCGAAAACCGTCCAAGCGATCGCAGCGGCAAGCGGATTACTGCCAAGCGCCGTAGCCAGCGCGCAATATATGATTGCTCCGCCGGTGGACTCCGCTGCCGAGGCACCGGTATTTTCTCCGGTTGCGGGAACGTATGCGGAGGCGCAAACGATTTCTCTTGAATCCCAGACACCCGGGGCAAAAATCTACTACACCGTCAACGGGGCAACGCCTACTTCATCGAGCACCGCGTATACAACACCGATTGCCGTTTCATCGTCAGAGACGATACAAGCGATCACGGTGGCAACGGGATTCGAAGATAGCTCCGTAGCGAGCGCGAAATATGCGATTGATCCTACCGTCGAGGCAGCCGCTCTGGCGCCGACGTTTTCTCCCGCAGGCGGAACCTATGTAAATACGCAATCGGTCTCTGTGTTGAGCAAGACGGCCGGCGCAAAGATTTACTACACGACAAACGGTTCAACTCCGACTACCTCGAGCGCCCTCTACACGTCGCCGGTTACAGTCTCAGCAACCGAAACTCTACAGGCAATCGCAGTAGCAGCGGGAATGCGAAATAGCGCGGTGGGGAGCGCAAAATATACCATTGATCCGACGATCGAAGCCGCGGCCGGGGCGCCGACGTTTTCCCCAGCCGCGGGAACTTATGTGGGTCAGCAGATGGTCTCGCTCTCGAGTCAAACCGCCGGCGCGAAAATTTACTACACGACCAACGGCACGACTCCGACGATGTCGAGCGCTGCCTACGCTGCACCGATCGCAGTCTCATCTTCGCAGACTATACAAGCGATGGCGGTAGCGCCCGGGAAGAAAAATAGCGCCGTCGCGAACGCAAAATATGCCATTGATCCGACGGTCGAAGCGACCACCGCGGCGCCGACGTTTTCCCCAGCCGGGGGCACTTTCGTGGGCCAGCAGATGGTTTCGCTCTCGAGTCAAACCGCCGGCGCGAAAATTTACTACACGACCAACGGCACGGCTCCGACGACCTCGAGCGCTGCCTACGTTGCACCAATCGCAGTCTCATCTTCGCAGACCCTGCAAGCGATGGCTGTCGCGACCGGCAAGCAAAATAGCGGCGTCGCGACCGCCAAATTTACGATCAATTCACCGCCAGCCGTCGCCCAGTCGCCGACTTTTTCGCCGATCGGGGGAACATATACCAGCGCGCAGACGGTCTCTCTTGCGACTCAGACCGCGGGCGCCAAGATCTACTACACCACCGATGGCAGCACTCCGACGACATCGAGCAATGTTTATGCCTCACCTGTTACCGTTTCAGGCTCCGAGACTTTGCAGGCGATTGCGAGTGCAGCGGGAATGTCGACCAGCGCCGTGAGCAGCGCCAGCTTCTCGATCGTGGCTGCGACCGCCGGCTACGATGGTGTGCTCAGCGTCAATGGCAGCGCGCTGGTCAACGGCGCAAACGCGACGATTCAGCTGCGCGGCGCCAATATTCAGAATTATGCTCAAGCAATGATCATCGGATCTGCGGATGCGAGCGGAGGCACAACCGGCGGCAACGATCAGGCGCACGGTCCAAATACGGCAACCCTAGCCAACTGGAAAATGAATGCCATTCGCATCGGCATCAACGAGGCATGTTGGCTTGGCTATGAGTGCTATACCACACAAGTCAATGGAGATGGCTCCACCGGCTGGATAAATCCTGATCCGTATAGCGGAGCCAATTCTTATAGGTCGCAGATTACCGCCCAAATTGCCGCGCTCAACGCCATCGGCTGCTACGTGATCCTAACTCTCGCCTATAGCAATCCGGGGCGGTCCGCGCCGTTGGGGCAGGACTACATGGCGAATCAGGACAATAGTGTCAGCTGTTGGCAATCAATAGCCGAGACCTACGGCTATCCGAATGGGACTGCGCTCAAGAGAAACGGCGGCACCGTAGACGATCGCTCGGTGGTTTTTGAGCTTTACAACGAGCCGGCCATGTATGGCGAAGATGCGGGGAATTGGAATGTCTTGATGAACGGCGGCGTATACAACGGCGGCTATTTCGCCAATTACTACGGCGCACTCGGATTGGCGTTCGCCAAGATCTATCCGTTTCCCTGCGAGACTCCCAGCGGAAAGGGATTCATTCCGGGAGAGCAAGTTACGATCAACGGAAATACCGTGGGTCAAATCCTTTGCTACTACCGCAATACGACAAGTGGACTTCCGTCGAGCGGCACACAGTTTGTCCATATCTTCAACAACGGAAGCAGCAACCCTCCGTCCGTTTCCAGTGGAGATACGATTACCGGCAGCAAGTCAGGCACTACGGCATATATTACCGGACCCTCGGGTTGGTACGTAGCCGGTCATTCGCAGATGTTGGCCGCGATTCGCAGTTCGGGGGCCTGGAATGTTTGCCTCTTGAGCGGCGACCAGTACAACCAGGATTTATCCGGGTGGGGCACCTATGCTCCATCGGATTCAACACCTCCCGCAGGTTACAGTGGTTCCGGATGGACAAGACAGATTGGCGCCTGCTGGCATCCCTATCCTTCCTACAGTTATGTCAGCGGCGCGACTGTATCGAGCGGCGGCACTGGATACGCGGTGGGCGATACGATCCTTCTGCCCATGCCCGAGAGTGGGGCATCCGCGAATTCGGTGTACTGGCAAGCACAGCTGAAGGTCACGGCCGTCAATGGCAGCGCAGTCACCGCGGTCCAGGTCGATGCGTACACGGGAGGAAGACCCGGAGTGGCAGGAGGGAATTCAGGCCAGTTCACTTCCCACAGCTCTGGTGGCTCGCCCATTGGCGGCGCGTTCAGCAACTTGTTGCTTCCCTCCAATCTGCTGCCGCAGTCGAGCACTTCCGGCCGCGGAAGCGGGGCTGTCTTTAATGTCAGCTTTACTGCGGTCGGCGGTACGGCGTGGCCGAACAATTCACACTGGCCCGCCGTCGCGGCACTAAGAACGACGACGGGAGTGCCTGTGGTTATCACCGAGGTCGGAGAACACTATGGCACTGGGATTTCCGGTTCCCCTTGGATGTCGGCCCTGACCTCCTTTTGCGATGCGAACGGTATCAGCCTGGTTGCGTATGCCTATACGCCTGCTGGCGGCTGGACGGATATGAGCGGCGGAGATTACAGCCTCGCCGATGGCAGTACTCCAACCCCCGGATACGGGGCCTTCATGTACAACTGGTTCACCACTCACCAGTGATGTGCGGATGAGTGTCCCTGATCAGGCGTCAACCGGCGCCGAACTCTGGTAACTGACCGACGGCATCCTTAACGAGCTCCTGAATGTCGCAGAAGCGAAAATGTCTCGCGAGAACTTGGTCCGCGTAGTTTTGCCACTGTTCGCGATTGCGGATCTCGAGGAACTGTTTCAACGCTGCTTTCAGTTCACCGGGAGCGAAAGACAAGAAATCGATTTCGGGAATCAGTTCGGTGCCGCGCACGCCGAACGGCGTCGAAATTACGGGCAAACGAGCTACCAGGTACTCAAACAACTTTACATTTGACCCAGAGCCGCGCGTGATGGGGTTCAATCCTGCATCGGCGGCCGCAAAATAAGGTATCACTTCAGGTACCGGGCCGGTGACGATCAACGCTCCCTCCCGCGATGGTGCCGCCGCCATGGAACCGAGAGCGAGAAAGTACAAATGGTTCTCAGCTAGGAATTGGGACTCCTTTTGGCAAAAGGCCTTCAACACTTCGAAGGCCTCCACATTTGGGCCAAAGCGGCTGCCGCTGAACACCAGCAACCAATCGAGGGAAGTGAGTCCTAATTCGGCGCGCACGCGCTCCCTGACTCCTGGCGCAGCGACGTAGGTTTTAGTATCTACACCGCAGCGTATATAAGGAAGCTTGAGTCGGCCGTGAGGATCGTGCGCACGAAAAAAATCCCTATCCTCTTGCGCGCACACAAAAATGTCTCGGTAGCGCCGAGGCGCGGCCTGTTCTATCGCTCGCATCCAACCTGCAAATAACTTCTCGATCGAGCGTCCTTGTTCGAACAGGCGGTATTCCAATTCGTGACTGATCATGAACCACGGCTTGCCCGACCAGGGGCCAGGTACCGGCGGACAGAAGGGAAAATCCGAGATTATAATCTCAGCCTGTTGGAGCGCCTCTCGCAACCGCCGTGGGATCAAACCCCGCCGAAGCAATTCGAATTGCCAGACTCTCGGCACACCGATCCGACGAAAGAGCGCCTGCAGCAAGCTATAACCGGCGCCTAGATTGATCTCCTCCTCGAGGCCAGGCTCAATTTGCCGCCGCATCACCGGATTGCTGAACCAAGATGCTGCAGAGTAATCCTCGCGCCGGCCTGCCAGGCAATAAACCAGGACTTGGTGTCCCATTCTCGCCAGCGCGCGCGCTATGGTCGTCGAGTGCACGTTGCCACCCGTGCTTGGCGGGAAAATTCGATAGCCGCAAAGCATCACGATTCTCCTGCTCACGGAGCAGGCTCGGGCGCGGTTTCTCGCGGGCGCGCAAGCGCGATTTCACGCAGAGAAAGAGTCACGAATCCCAGGATATTGAAGGCTTCGCCGGACAGGACGCCTATCAGCGCCCCAACGACGCCGAACATCAGCATGCATACGTAGCAAGTCACCAACGAGAAGATCGCAGTCGCCAGGGTCAGCCAGGCCATGATGCGATAGCGCCCGCAGGCGGCGGGAAGGTAGAGCATCTGATCGCGCACGGACATCAACAGAAACACAGCAGACCACAGCAGCAGAAGCGTGTCGCGATGATCGAAATGCCCCTTGGTGAGGTGGGTGAAAATCCAGTCCCGAAAGAACCACATGACGACAACATAGAAGCCACCCAGTGCCGCTATGCCGCCGGCGAGCAATGAGAGACGTCTAAATACGTCGCGAACCGGGTGATGCTGCAGCCATTGAGATACCGTGGGAAATGTCATCGAGCCCAATCCAGAAGACATCAGATTGACGGGGCTCAGCAGCAAGCGCGTCGCAGAAATCGTAGCCACCGCCGAGACCCCGAGCGTCCCGGCAACGATATAAATGAAACCCTGCGCGAACGACCAATGAATAGCGGCGCCGACGACCGCCCAAGTCCCTAACGGGGCCATCTCGCTGAATACACTCGGTGATCCGTGGACGACCCACCCCTCGTGTCGCCAAACCATGCGCGACAGCAGCCAGCCTCCAACTGCGGCTGCGAGGCCCAGGGTCAGGGCGGCGAACATGGCAGGCGCCGCAGTGAGAGTTGCCGCGTAAGCGCCAGCGCAGAGCACCAGAACATAGAATACATCGACCTTTAGCGCCTGCAGTGGAATCCGGTAGGCGAGGAGCACCATGCGAAAGTACTCGCGGTACAAGGTAGCAAGTGCGGCGAAGATCGCGGCCAGGACGATTGGCGCCATCGAGGCCTCGACTAATTTCACATACCAAAGGATCAGCATCACGAAGGTCGCCGCAGCGGCGGCAAAAAGTAGTCGGCGCCTTTGCTCCCGGTATGCACCGCCGACAAAATCTCGGCGCGCTGCACGGTCACCGGTGGCAAGGCAGCGAACCAAAGATGGCTGGATAAAAGCCAGTTGCAAGCCGGTGAGCAGCTGCACGGCGGTGATGATGAGAACGTAGTAGCCGTACTGAACGTGCGGCGCACGCCGAATGAGCAGCAGACCGACGCCGAAATTTCCGGCTGATAGCAATGCCTGACCGAGCATGGCGCTGCTGATCATCTGCAGAAAAGCTCGGCTCGGCCGGGCGGACACTACGGCGTCCTTTCAGCCATGAAGCTGCTCGGGTTCATGGAGAGCGTGTGACAGATCCCTGATCGATCGAAAATCATCGACTTCGAACCCCGCGAGGGATGTGCCAACGGCGGAAAACATCCGTGCGGGCATCAATGGACGCAATCATCAGACAAATTCGTATCCCTCAAAACTACCTGTCACCGCGCTGTTGCGAAGTGCAATCAGCATCGCTCCAGCGGTGTCGACAGTCTTCCCTAATCGAGTGTACAACGAATCCGGCAACGCACGATGGACGCTTTCAACGGACCATCCGCATGAGTAGAATGTCGCTCGTGCGCGACATTATCGAACCGATGAATCGATGAGAGCCATCATCGGGTGGATGATCATTGGCGTATCGTTCTGTTTATTCAGCATGGTCCTTCTATGGCCGGCCTTTCGGCTGCTACGCCGTTCTCACCCTAATTCTGGCGGTTTGCTCTGGGCCTATGCGGCGGCGACCGTGGCGTGCAGCATCGCATTGTGGTTCTTGATCCCATTGTCGATTCACGAACTCTTTGGCCGCACAGCCCCTTGAACGATATAACAATATGTTCAGTGGCCGGCTAGGCTCCGGTCTTCAAAGTGTCGGCAAGTCGAAGCGCGAGTGCGACAATCGTGAGGGTCGGATTCGCATGACCCGCCGTTGGAAAGACCGAGCTGCCGGCAACATACATATTGTCCATACCATGTACAGCGCAGTTCCTGTCTACTACTCCTTCAGCAGGGTCATCAGCCATCCGAGTGGTGCCTATGTAATGATAGGTCTCCCGCAGCGCCTCGGTTATCGCCACCCGGTCGTCTTGCAACCATGGTTCAATTCGGCAGCGCCCGATGCCAAGGCGCGCGAATTCGGCGCCGATGTAGCGAGCAAGTGTCGCCGCTGTCCGGCGCTCCAATTCACCCAACCGCCAATTCGCCTCGACTCGCCGCAGCCCTAAGGCATCACGATCCTGCGCGAGGGATATCCTACTTTCAGGATTGGGAGCCTGCTCCAGATCGAGAGTCATGATCGCGGACCGCGATGGGATTCCTGCGGAGCCTTCAAGCACCAAGGAGCGGCCTGAAGAGAGGCGATGCTCGAGCCCGTGGACGAAGGCTTCGAAGTCTCCGGCGACGCGCCCAACCTTGTCTCCCACGTCAGAAGGCCAATGTCCGGTCAGCAGGGAGCGCCAGATGTCCTGCGCGGCTGTGAGTCCTGACTCAGGGTCTCCTTGATACTCAAGCACCGCACTGCAGTTGAGAACGCGCTCCTTCTCCATCAGCTCCGGGGTTAAGGTCAGGCCAATCTGGATTTCGAGGCCGTCCCCGCCGCGCAAAATGTTGAATTGCTCTTGAACACGGGACAGGCGCTCGGCACTGATGATAAGCCCACCCGGGCCGCGCGGATGCTGCATGAAATAGCGACCCACCAGATCGTTCTTGTTGCCGAAACCGCCGGCATTTTGTTCAGCGCCCAGCAGAAGGAGGCGCGCGTTTTCAATACCGCCGCAGCAAACAATGAAAGTTGTCGCTGAAACGACGGCGGAATTGCCATTGAACGCGGTAAACGTCGCGTTTCGCACGCGTTTCAAATCCTTTTCAGCCGAAAATGCCGTGAAATTGGCGTGCAGGAGCGTGCGAATGTTGTTTGATTCCCGCAGTGTTCTGCCATACGCGTTTGCCCATTTCCAAACCGGGGCATCGTTCATGGCCGGGGTAAAGTGCCAGAGAAACGGCTTGAGCCACTCTGGGTTGATGGAGGGAGGCACGATATTCAGATATGACAGCGTATCTGCGTCGGATCGCCACGCTGATGAAAAGCCCGCTACCTTGCGGGCTCGTGCGTAGTAGGGATCCAGGTCGGCTCGGCCAATCGGCCATCCGCTGTGGGGAATCCACCCGCGCTGGCGAAAGTCGATGTCATCCAGTGTTGCGCATCGGCCTCCCCAATGATTGGTCGTGCCGCCAAAATATCGCAGCCGGCCGCCATCGAGAGAGACGGGGGCCCCGACGCTGTTCCCTCGATATAGCTCTTGCGATTCTTGATATTCGTACTGCAATCCACCGCCTTCCACCAGGCAAACCTTCAACGCGCTTCCCGCCAATTCCTGCGCGATGGTAATTCCCGCGGCGCCGGCCCCGATCAAGCAGATATCCGCGGCTATTGGGTTCGTGCGGGGTAATTCGCGTAGGTCCTCGATCAAGCTCGCCTGCCGTGCGTCAAATGCAGCAAAGCGCAGAGGCGGCCTTCAGTGCGCGACAATATCCAGCCATCGAGTACCGCAACGTCATGAGCGGCCCAATCCCGCGCGATGTTGGCGATCAATGCCGGTCGGAGCGGGATTGTCTGGTTCCTTACCAGCAGCCGCGAGAGTGTCTTGGAATCTCTTTCCTCCGGATGCGAAGCGAGGTAGAGCGCTCCGAGCTGGCTGAGCGCCACGTCATCTCCCATGAGATTCTCACCGATCCGCCGCAATGATTGTTCGAGATATCCTGGTAGCGAGCGCGTCCCGGCGACGCCTAACAGCGCTACCAAAGCTCGCAGACAATTGCGCCGCTCGTCAGTCTGCCGCGCGCCTGGATTCTCGACCTGCCTGGGAAGCTCAGATTCGCTCAACTCATGCCCTTTAGGCGGACCCACTCTACGTCACTGCCGCGTGCGGCCTAGTAGGCGGTGCAAACGGTTCGTCTACCATCCAACTGCTAATATACCTAACTGAGATCCGCGACGGTCAAGAGTATGCCTCACGCAACGCCTTTCGGTGCGAACACCCAGCACCGTTTGGACAACACACCCATCCCAAACAAGCGGCGCATTTTGGTGCTCGGAGCCAGCGGTTTCATAGGCCGCCACGTCGTGCGAATGCTGGCTGCCAGTGACTGGGCGCTGCCGGTCGCGGCAAGCCATCGCGCACCGGTCGAACTTAAGATTCCATTGGCTACTGTGCGGCTGGATGCCACGCAGCCAGCGGCGCTGGAACAAGCACTTCAGGGGATCGACGGCGTTGTCAATTGCATCACCGGAGACTCCAAAACGATAATCGCCAGTGCATCAGCGCTGTTCGCCGCTTGTTCTCGCCTCACACCGCCTCCACGAATCGTCCATCTCAGCACGATGATGGTGTATGGCAGTCAGACCGGCACGGTCGATGAAAGCGCCGCACTACATGGGGATTGGGATACTTACTCGGCCGCGAAGACAGAGGTTGAGAAAATGTCGCGCGCCTGCGGGTCGGTAGTTCATTTGCGTCCGGGCATCGTTTACGGTCCGGAAAGCCCAATCTGGACGGGGCGTATCGGGCGCTGGCTCCTGCAACACCGGCTCGGTGATCTAGGCGCTGCGGGTTTGGGATATTGCAATCTGGTGCACATCGGTGATGTCGTCGAGGCGGTCAGCCGAGCTCTTTGCATGCCGGGTATTGAGGGTGAGGCATTCAACCTTTCCCTGCCCTCATCGCCCACTTGGAACGATTATTTTCGGAAGTTTGCGGCGATGCTCGGCACCGAATTCGTTCCGATCTCCCGTAACCGACTCGTACTGGAGCGTTATGTGCTCGCACCACCGTTGAAGATGGCCGAAATATTGTCGCCCAGGCTGCCTTTTAGGTGGCGGCCACCCGAGCCAATCCGCCCTTGGTTGCTGCGTCTTTGCTGCCATCCCCTTCGGCTGGACTCGCGCAAGGCTGAGCGCATATTGGGGATTGAGTGGATTTCTGTCGATAAGGGCGTGCGTGAAGCCGCCGCATGGGTCTTGGATCGCGAAAGGAGCGAAATCGCATGATGATGCCGCTCGAAGAACTCGACGCACGGACTCCTCTGGAGGCGACCGTCTGCATCATAGGCGCGGGTGCCGCCGGGATTGCGCTGGCATGTGAATTGGACGGAAGCGGATTGAAAGTTCTTTTGCTCGAGGCCGGGGGGCTGCGTCTGGATGCGGCAGCTTCCAACGACTTGTATCGAGGTACGGCCGGAGCACCGCATCCGAATCCATCCGAATATCGGCGGGTGGTCTTCGGCGGTACCACCGGCACTTGGGGTGGTCGATGCGTGCCCTTTGACCGCATCGATTTCGAGAAGCGGCAGTATGTTCCGGATAGCGGCTGGCCCATTTCATATGACGATGTCGCACGCCATTACCCGCGCGCAATGGCGTACTGCGACGCCGGAGTATTCGAATTCGGCATCACCGAGTCATTGAGGCGCGGGATCCTCCCAACAATACCCGGCCTGGACGATACCAGCGTCTTGTTGGCCGACAGGATTGAGCGGTACAGCCTGCCCACGGACTTCGGTAAACGATATCGCGAGAAAATCGTTCGCTCTGCGAACGTCACGGCGTTGCTCAACGCGCGTTGCGTCTCGCTGAATCGCCGGTCCGGAGAGGAGCGGCTAGAATCGATCAGCGTAGCGGATCGCACTGGTAGCCGTCGCACTGTAAAGTCACAGGTCTTTGTTCTTGCGGTTGGAGGCATCGAAGCAGTTCGCCTTCTCATGCTATCGGATCCTCAGGGAATGGGATTGGGAAACAATTCTGACAATCTCGGTCGCTTCTATGCGTGCCACTTCGAGAATACGCTGGGACGAATGGTCGTTGACCGGGGAACGCCGGCATTTGACTTCGAAAAAACGATCGATGGCGTTTACTGCCGCCGCAAGCTGCAGTTCTCCTCCGAAGCGCAGCTGCGCCATCAGCTCCTGAACTGCGCATTTCGGCTGCATTTTCCCTCATACTCCGATGCGGCGCATGGTAGTTCCGTACTCTCGGCCATATATCTTGCTAAATCGACCCTCATCGGAGAATATCGCGCGATACTGCAGCACGGAAGCGAGCCGGCAGTGCGGTCGCCCGCGATCGAACATTTGCGCAATGTAGTCCTGGGCTTGCCGACTCTCGGGCGCTTCGCGCACCAATGGGTATTCCAGCGCCATCTCGCCGCGCGCAAATTGCCGTATACGCTGGTGAAAAACCGCGATGGAAGCTATCCGCTGGAATTCAACTCTGAACAAATACCGCAGTCATCAAGCAGGATTACCCTTTCAAATGAGTTGGATCGCGATGGACTCAGGCGCGTGCACGTCGATTGGCGTTTGTGCGAAGAAGATGCGCAAGCTGCACAGCGCGCATTTTTGCTGTTGCGCGACGTGCTGCGTCAACATTCTTGGTGCCGCGTGGAAATCGCTGAGGCTGACCTGTTGCCTGCAATTCGCCGGTCAGTGCCCTTGGGTGGCCACCATATGGGAACCGCACGTATGGCGGAGTCGTCGCGCGACGGGGTCGTCGACCGGAATTGTGCGGTTTTCGAAGTTCCGAATCTCTTCATCGCCAGTTCAGCCGTGTTCCGCACCAATAGTCACGCCAATCCAACTTTGACTATCGTGGCAATGGCGCTGCGGCTCGCTGAACATCTGAAGGCCGCTCTGTCTTCTTACCCGGCGACTGCTTAGAATCCTATCTGGTCTGTTGCCGCTGCAGACCTGCTGCTTTGTTTCGCGCGGCGCGCACGCGCTCCACGCTGTCAATGTTGTTGCGGGCGAGACAGAGCGTCGCCAGCGTGAACATGATGAAGTCGCTCTGAAGAAAAAACCAGTGCGATTCCGACAGATTGGTCAGGAGCTGCTGCAACAGCATCGCAAAGTATAAGCCCGCCTGCGGGTAATTGGCCGTCAGCAGTTTCAAGCTCTGCCTGATGAATGTCCACAAATAGCCGAACAACAGCAGCAAACCCAGACATCCCAGATCGTTGAGAATCTCCATATATCCGCTGTGGCACTCGCCCGGATAGAAAAACATCGTGTAAACGAACACGAAGGACGGCGAGGTGGGTCGAGGCCCGGTCCAATAGGCGCCATATCCGGACCCGATGAAAGGACTCGAACGTATGTGCTCCATGAGCAACGCCCAGATTTGTGCGCGGTTTGAAAAAGTTCTGTCTTTGCCCGCCAGGTCCGTGATCGGCGTGAGCAGCGCGTCCAATCCTGGGACAACGTTGAGCACCGCCAATCCGTATAACAGCGTGACGAAGACAAGAAAACCAATCACGTACGGCATATAGCGGCGCATGCCGCGGCTGGATCGCAGCATCAATAGTAGAAAACCGCTAACCAGAATCGTTGCCATGAGACTCGTGGAACTGCGCGATAAAACCAAGCAAGCGGCCGACACTCCGCCCCACAGCACAGCGGTGATCAGCTTTGCTTCGCGAGCCGCCCAGGCGTGAACCCAGAAGATCACGCCCATGCTCGCGAGCGCACCGAGTTGATTTTTCTGATCCGCCAGTCCATGCCAGTAGAACTTAGTGTCCGGGGGAATGGGCGGCTCTATTGCCAGGTCGGGCGCGACAAGTCCAAATATCAGCGAGCCCAGGAGCAGCGCCGTAAAAACTGGCCGCGTCACATCTTGGAATCTGCGACTCTGCCAGTCAATCAAGGTGACGGCCAGACAAGCAAGAAGCACGGTCAAGATGTGGAATAAGCGCGCCAATGTGGCGGCCCGATCGATTGACCAAATTACGCTGCAAGCGGCCAATAAAAACAATGCGAGAAAAAAGGGGTTGGTGGCGCGCAATAGCCGTATTGCATTCGCGGCATGCATCAGAACCAACGAGCCGCTGACACCGGCAAAAACCAGCCATGTGATCTTATTGAAGAAGGCATCCCGCTCGGCTACGTCGATCATGTTCACGTGCCCATAATCGAACGTACCGGGAACCAGGACTCGCATGACAAGCAGCCCAAAAATGGCGATCACCAAAAAACTCGAAAAACTAACGCCGGTAGGTTTCGATATTGGCGCCGATGGAGTAAATCGGGCTCCTGGATTGCGCGGCCGATTTTGGATCATGGGGAATCGCCGAGGATTGCCGTCAGCGCGGCCGCATTGATTTGGCAGGCAATCATGATCTCTTGTGTCCCTGTACATTGTGAAGTTGGACGGACTTCTTACGGTTGCGCAGCAGGTCACGCGCGGGGCGCTCGATCGCAAGATAGGTCGCAGTGGCCGCAGCAAGCACGAACACAGTGATGAAGGACAGACCGGCGGCCATCTGCATCGGCCCCGACTGCATCCATTGCGTGGAAACCAATCGGTAAGCAAGCGCGCTGAACAAGAAATGCCCGAGATATATTGAGTACGAGATCTCGCCCAAGAAAAACACCGGGTAATTGCTGAATAGTTTGACGATAGCATTGTTTCCGCAGACAGCTAGAAGCAGTGGTGCAGTAAAGAACGCCACGACAAAACCGGTATCCGGCGTCAGCATGAAACAGACCAACACTGCTATGAATGCCAGGGCGCTTCCTACACTGCCTTGCAGCCAGCTTGCGACCGTTTTGCCATAAAAACCGGCGGTTGCGCAACCAAGAGTGAACTCGCTGAGTCCGCGTACAATGGCTGGATAGCCGGTAAGTCCCCAGTCAGTTGTAGCATTCAAGAGGAACCCGCAACACGCTACGGCGCTGAACAGTACCCACGGACGGGACTGTTCCAACTTGGAGGTAAGCAATATATAAAACGGAAAGATCAAATAGGCCAGCGCCTCGATGCTCACTGACCATGTAGGTGGATTCCATTGACCCGGATCGTTGCCGAGAAAGCCCCAGGCTTGCGTCAAAGTGAAATACGCCGGCAGACTCGACGCGCTGAAGCGCTCGAGTCCATTCATCGTAGGCGCGTGGAATAGATGGGCTGCCAACACAAATGTGATGACCAAAAGCAGCGAGAAGGCATGCAGCGGATAAATGCGCGCGAATCGGCGCTTCAGAAATTGGCCGTACAAATTTTTTGCCACCGTATCGGTGAACCAGTCGCGATAGATTAAAGCGAGAACAAAGCCGCTGAGCACGAAAAAAACGTCAACTTGACGCCCGCCGCTTAGGAACAGACGCTCGACAATAGTCGGCGCCGGCAATGACATCCCACGAGACTGCAATGTGGCGCGCGTGTGCGCGAAGAACACCACCATCGCGGCAATTCCGCGTAATCCGGTCAATGCGCGGATCTCTCTCATCAAAATGCTCCCGGTACGGTGTTTAGCCGCAGGAACCGCTCGAGCCGGTGGTGCGTTTTCGTCCTACTAGCCGGTAATGTCAAGCGGGAAGGGCGCAGTTGAGACGGGGTAGTCAAGTTCTGGAAATCCTATCTCAACGCTACCCCCAGCCGGTACCATAGGGCGCCGCGACGAAATCATAGTTCTGCTGTATTGTAAGGCTTTACGCGGCTTTGGCGCCGATCTGTAATACAATTTCTCATGATGCGGGATGCTCATCGGATGAACATAAGCAAGGTGCTATCGCGTGGATAATAACAAGGCTCGGGTGGGTGCGCGGCTGAGGTTCTATGGCGTCCTGATCGCAGCTTTAGCGCTGCAGGCATCCTGGCCGTGTGTCGCGGCGGTCACCTACGATGCCTCTGCGACAGCGCGCTATGAATACAATTCCAACGTGTTCGATCTGCAGGGCGGATATCCTGTGCCAGGGACAACTGACTATCAGCGGTCAGACTCACTTTACACCTACGGCGCCGGGCTCGACGTAAACTATCTGTGGGATATTCAGAAATTATTCGCTACGCTTTCTACGGCCAACTTTCGCTATGATCACTTCACACAATTGGACCATAACGAGTACAACTTAGACGGCGGTTGGAATTGGAAACTCGGGCGTACGCTGGACGGGACACTGGAGGTTCTCCGTAATCATTCGATGGTGGCCTTTACAAACGTCGAAAATGCGCAGTTCATATTGCAGACCGAACAGCGAGAGTCGGCAAAGATTGGCTATGATTTCCTGCCGGACTGGCGCGTTGAGGGCAGCGGCTACTACAGGACGATCGACCAGGCGACGTTGGATGAACCGAATCTCGATCTCACGGAGTCCTTCGGCCAAGTAGCCTTGAAGTACATAGGCCTCGCCGGAGTAACCGCCGGGTTGAGTGGCGGCTACTCAGTTGGCAACTACACCGGTGCGAACGCCGACCTCAACCCCTCATATCGGCAGACTACCGTCTCGCTCGTCGGACATTACGAGCCGACGGGACGCTCTAGCTTCAATGGAGCGCTGGGCTACAGTGATCGCACGTCTCCCTCTCAGTTAAATGAGGTTTCCGGCTTCACCGGTCAGCTCGACTACGAAAGCCAACTCACCGGCAAAACCTCGGTGCAGGCGCAGCTCAGCCGGTTGATCAACAGCTATATTGCCAACGTGAGTTCGGAGATCGACACGATCGCCGCTACAAATGTGCGTTGGCAGGCAACCTACAAACTTGGTGTTTTGGCGGGATATTCGTGGACGTATCGCGATCTGCCTGGCCAGGGCAATGCGCCGTTGGGCAGTAATCGCGTCGATCGGCTGCAGTACGGCTCAATCAAGCTCGATTACGAGCCGTTTCTTTGGCTTTCAATCAAGCCGTACGTGAATTTGCAGACCCGCAGCTCGAATTTCGTCGGCGGAAATTTCAATTCCACGGCGTACGGTTTCTACTTTACCGTGCAATATCAGAATCTGCCCCCGCCGAATCTGAAGTTTCAGCGTCCGACCCTCGCTCAGCCATAACGCGACTGGCCGCAAACTCACGTTTGAATCAAGAGCCGGTAATCACCGAACGCGCAAACAATTCCTCACTGAGCGCCTTCTCCAGTTCGGCTCTTGGGCCGCTGCTGCTGAAAACGTGATCGCCACTGTCAAGGATGCGCACGCGGCACAGCTCGCCAAGCCGCGCCACCGACGATCCACCCTCGATTCTGAGCAGATCGATGCCGGGCTCACCTTGCGCGAACACGAACGCTACGCGTACTCCACGCGCGGCAATTCCCTCCAGTTCCCAACCCAAGTCATGCGGCAGACGGATGTGCAAACGGCGCGCCAAATCTCGGATCACGGATTCCATGGTGAGCAGGGGACGCCGCACATAGATCTTCATGATTCGCCAGATACTGACCTTGCCGCTCAACAAACGTTTCCACGCTGTGAACGAAAGAACCTGCTGACGGTAGACGCCGGGGTTGCGAATGACTTCCACCAACTGGAGGTCGTTCACCGTCATGCCTTCTTCCCAAAAGAAATTTTGCGGATTTACCATCAGTATTCGGCTTATCGACAAGCCTGCAACAGCCGCGCGCAGCGCGTGGTATGCGCCGGAGCACAGCCCGGCAAGCGCGATATCGCCGACATTGCAGCGATTCTTGAGGAACTCGATCGCGGCACAGATGTCGCCGATTGCACCCTTCGGGAACACATCATCGTCCTGATTTCCGGGCCGGCTGCTGCTATCGCCGATTCCCCCAAAATCCATCCGAAGTACAAAATATCCGCTTTGCGCCCAGCGCCGTGCAAGCGGCACGTAGATTCCACTTGCACCAATGTGGTGGTCAGCACCTGTATTGAGCAGAACCACGCCCCGGCGACGCGTCTCGTCGGGGCGTGGTTCAGTGAGGATGCCGAAAAGTAGCGTGTCGGAATGAAAAAAAACCGGCCGCTCCGTGATGTACGAGCTCTTTGTCGGCGAATTGACCGGTAATGTCAGCATCATGTTCGATGGGCCTGCGGAGCCAGCCTCTGCAAGTCGCGGGAGGCGGAACTCGGATCGCGGTGATTTCTCGCGCAAATGCCCGAGAAGCCATTCGCGGAATGCTTCAACCATTGGCTTTGAGGTCACGCCAAACCCCGGGGCGGTCATCAGCATTTCTACGATGCCCGACATGGCCAAATACTTCGTTCGAGCGCCCAGCTTGACCAGCGTTTCCGAAAACTCCCGCGCCATGGGTAGGCGGGCGTCATCGATGATGAGCACTTCGGAAACCGATACCGCCGCAAGATCCATCAGGTCTAGTTGCGCAAGTGCCGCAACTGTCGGCTCCGACAATGAAAATCCGGCAACCTCGAGGGATCCCGAGCGCGGATTCTTGGTTTGATCGGACAGCGTTTTGCTTGGTGCTACCCCGGTATTGGACCCGAGCGCCGCCGCCAGTCGAGTTGTGCGAAGCTCGCGTACGTAGCGTTTTCCCCGGATTACCGGCGCGACCAAAATGAGTCCGTCGACGGCGTTACAACGCTCGGCCGCGAGGGCCGCAAGCAGCGCACCGATCCGAAAACCCATCAAGCACACCCGCTGCACGCCGGTACGGCGCTGCAACTCACCGACCGCCGCTACGATGTCGCTGGTCCAAGCATCTAGTTGATCCGCTGTAGGATCGATCTCGGCCGAGTCGCCGGTGCCCAAGTAGTCGAACCGGAGCGTCGGCACCCCCATCTCCGCCGCTGCTTCGGCGAATATACGCACGCTGCGGTGTGCGCATATCGACTCGTAGCCAAAGGGCTGGCAGATCACAAGACCGGCGTCGCTCGCCTGATTCTTGTCCGAAGGATGATGAAGCCAGCCGAACAGAAGCTGTTGGCCGGATGGGAAGTATACAGCTTCCGCCAATTGGCCCTTAGGTCGGCAATCCGTGTCCGCCCGCGGATCAGCGCTCATATGATCTCGACACCCAAAATTGCCAGCCGAGTTTCACAAGCTGTTCCGCTAATATACTCTGAGTCTATCGAACATACGATTGGGCGGTACGTGACGTAACTCACCTTTTCTTCGAAGGCGCTAGTATGCGCCGCCAGCCATGCCACATACTAAACTGGGCCGGCGAGCGTGTGAAATCTGCTGCCCCGATTTATGACGCGGATGCGGCCATAAATGTCTAAAGCCGATACACTTCGAATGCGAATTGCAAAGGAGCCGTAGAATGTCGGTTAGACCCACAATTGTGGCACAGTTTGAACAGGTCGCTGTCGAGCAGAAGAGAACCTTGGCCCGGCTTTCTGATGGTCTGAAGCTCGTGGATTCCGGGCTCGACTCGCTGAGCTTCGCGATCATCGTCATGCGACTGGAAAACGTTCTCGGTTTTGATCCCTTCGATGTTCAGGAAGAGGTAGCATTTCCGGTAACCTTTGGGGACTTCGTATTGCTGTACGAGAAGCATCCTAAGTAACCCCCTGCCTTTTTGACGGTAGCCGTCCATGCCGTGGGCGTCGGGGGTACTGTATCGGACAAATGTGCAGGATCTAGACAAGCTATGAGTATCTCCGATAGGCGCATTCCCCCGGGGCCCACGGAAAGATTCGACTCAAGCGACGATCTCCTGCAGTGGATCGTCGCGCATCACCAACAATACGGCGATATTTATAGGGCGTCCGTTTACGGATCAAACGTCTACGTCATCAGCGCTCCTGAATATTTCGAGCATGTCTTGCTGCGAAATTGGCAGAACTACGCCCGCAAGGGGCAGATGGTCAAGCGCATTTCGTTGCTTCTCGGTAATGGACTCATCGCAAGTAACGGCGAATTCTGGGTGAATCAGCGCCGCATGATTCAGCCTGCCTTTTCCCGCAAGTCTGTTAGCGCGCTGATGCCCATCGTCATCGATGCGAATTCCGAGCTTCTCGTCAAATGGAAGCGCGCGGCTCTCGGCAATTCCAGCGTCAACGTGACCCGGGATGTGAGCGATTTGGTCCTCAAGATCACGTTGCAGTCCATTTTCGGCGAGGATTACGAGGCGGTTGCGCCGTTTTTCAATGTTCTCGCCGAGGAGTCCGCCCGCGATTTGCAATTTGCTCAGGCGTTTCAACCGCTGGGGAAGGAAATTCTTAAAATTGCAGAGCGCCGGCGCCAGAAGAGTACCCCGGGCGCGGATATTCTCGGCGCACTTCTGCAGGCCCGCGATAGGGACCGCGGTCAACCGATGTCTGATGTGCAGTTGGCCAAAGAGGCCAAGACGCTCATCGTTGCGGGGCACGAAACCACTTCGACAGCCTTGAATTGGGTTTGGTACCTGCTGTCGAAATATCCGAGCGTTGAGGCCAAATTAGCCCGAGAACTCGCCGGTCTGCGCGGCGCGAAAATTCCAACGCTTGATTCGTTACGAAAGATTAGCTATTGCTGCAATGTCATCGAGGAGGCGCTGCGATTGTATCCGCCGGCCTGGTTGGTGACCCGCCACGCACTGAAGGACGATCGACTCGGCGACTTCTTCGTGCCGGCGGGTACGGAGATATACATTTCGCCATATTTAATACAGAGAAATCCCGGATTTTGGGAAGAACCGGCCGAATTCGATCCGGACCGATTTGAAGCCGAATCTTCGCCGGATCGGCCTCGACTCAGCACATGTCCGTTCGGGGCGGGTCCCCGAAATTGTATCGGTGAGTTGCTCGCCCGAACTGAAATGCAGATCCACCTGGTGACAATGGTGCCCGAACTGCGGTTTCGAAACGATGAATCCAGACCGCCCGAACTGGTCGCCGGCATGAACCTGCTCAGCAAGCACGACTTCATGATGACGCCCGAGCTCAGGCCGGTCGCGGCCGCCCCGACGATCGCCTAGAAACCCAATCACTGGAATTGCGCGTCGAGCGTCGAGATTGATGGTGGGCGGTACAGGGATTGAACCTGTGACCCCTGCCGTGTGAAAGCAGTGCTCTACCGCTGAGCTAACCGCCCAAGAATCAGCGGCGAAGTATGACATCCGCAACGGCCTAAAACAAACCGCGGGCATCTCCCGGCAAAAGCTGAGCGTGTCGATTGCAGGGCCTCTGCTAGACTCTGCCACCCGATGTTTCCCAAGAATCGACGCCGATGACCGTTCGCACGCGATTTGCTCCCAGCCCTACCGGTTTTTTGCACATCGGCGGTCTGCGCACGGCCTTGTTCTGCTGGCTATATGCCCGCCGCCATGGCGGGCAATTCATTCTTCGCATCGAGGACACGGACCTGGAGCGCTCCACGCCGGAGGCGATCCAGCAGATTCTCGACGGTATCGAGTGGGCTACTCTCGATTACGACGAGGGTCCCTTTTATCAAACCAAACGCTTCGATCGCTACAAGGAGGTCATCGACGAGATGCTGGCGAGCGGCACCGCCTATCGCTGCTATTCGACCAAGGAGGAACTGGAGCAGATGCGCGCTGAGCAAACGGCGCGCGGGGAAAAGCCGCGGTACGACGGCCGATGGCGCGACCGTACCGATTCGCGCCCTGGCGTCGCTGCCGTGGTTCGATTCAAGAATCCATCCGCCGGCGAGGTGGTGGTGGATGACGTGGTGCACGGCCGCGTGGTGTTTCAAAACGCTGAACTCGATGATTTGATCATCGCGCGTTCCGATGGCACGCCGACGTATAATTTTTGCGTGGTGGTCGACGACATGGACATGCAGATCACACATGTGATCCGCGGCGATGACCACCTGAACAACACTCCGCGCCAGTTGAACATGCTGCTGGCGCTGGGCGCCCGGCCGCCGGTGTATGCTCATCTGCCGATGATTCTCGGGTCCGACGGCGCCAAGCTCTCCAAACGCCATGGAGCTGTGAGCGTGTTGCAGTATCGCGATGAGGGCTTCTTGCCGGAGGCGGTGCTCAACTATCTGGTTCGCCTCGGCTGGTCGCACGGCGATCAGGAGATTTTCACCGTCGAGGAAATGATCCGCCTGTTCGATATCAGCGATGTGAACAAATCAGCCTCTGCGTTCGACGCCGAGAAGCTGGCGTGGCTCAACCAACAGCACATGATGCGCGTTCCCGCGTCCCGCATCGTGCCGGTGCTGCGCTGGCATTTGGAGCGCGAAGGCGTTCAGGCCAGCAATGAAGCGCAGCTCGAACAGATCGTCCTGGCGCAGCGCGAGCGCGCCAAGACGGTGCGCCAAATGGCCGTCAACAGTGCGTTCTTCTTTCGGGCGCCGACGATTTTCGATGAAAAAGCCGTGCGCAAACACGTGAACACCGAGGTCTTGGCGATGCTGGTCCAAGTGTCCGACCAATTGGATCGACTTCCGGACTGGTCGGCGGCGGCTATTCACGAGGTCATCAATGGTGTTGCTGTGGCAAATGGGGCCTCGCTCGGCAAACTCGCGCAGCCGATTCGACTGGCAGTCAGTGGCGGCACCGTATCCCCGCCCATCGATGCGACGCTTGCGATTCTCGGAAAAACAGAGTCTTTGACGCGCCTGGCTCACGCCAGAGCAAGCTGGGCCGCAGATCATTCATTTTCTTGACGAATTGGCGCCTCTCAGGTAACGTCCCGCGCCTCCATGTGGGGCCATAGCTCAGCTGGGAGAGCGCTTGCATGGCATGCAAGAGGTCGGCGGTTCGATCCCGCCTGGCTCCACCAGACTTCGATTCGCGGTAATTTGATTTCAGCGATGATTCACGGCCTGCGTCCCCATCGTCTAGAGGCCTAGGACACCACCCTTTCACGGTGAGAACCGGGGTTCGAATCCCCGTGGGGACGCCATCTCAACAGCTGCCGATCAGAGCACGTAAGTCCAGCTCAGTATTTGTTGTACGGCGCCCAGTCCCCCTGTGCCCGCGGTGAAGCCGACATAAGCGGTGTTGGCGCCGACGATGCTGGGAATATTAATGGTGCTGGAACCGCTGAAGCTCGCATTGGTGACCGTGTCGGTCAGTGTGAGGGTGAGGGTGGTGCCGTCGTAAGTGATGTGGGCATGCAGGATATCCCCGCTGTGCAGATTCACGCCCGAGGCAGTCATGTCGAGCGCGGGTATGGTTGGCAAGGCTCCGTCGGTGTAGAAACCGGTCGAGTCGGTGCCTTCTCCTCCGGCGTTATAGAGATCGAATTTGACGGCGACGCTCGTGCCGATGCCTTGATAGCCGAGCCCCTGACCCAGTTGACCGACCGCGTTCACCCCGCCATTTTGAATGGCGAAGGTAAAGCCGTTGGCGGTATTGGCGCCGGCGGAGATTTGGAAATCAAAATCCGTGGTGAAAGTTTGTACGTTGACCGGCGTTGCGTACCAGACCGCCCGGTCCTCCTGCGTCGACCCGTCGGTCAACTGCAATGCGGTTCCGACCAGCGAGGCGCCGCCCAACAAGCTTAAGCCGGCGCTACTCTGAAAGCCGTTGGAGTCATTCACCACCGGAGTCAAACCGCCGCTGCTGATCGTATAGGCAGCTGAGCCCACGGCGCTCGAGGTATAGCCGCTCGCGACGGCAATCGCGCGCAGCGTCTCGGTCGCGCTCACCGTGACAGGACCGCCATAGACCGTGGAACTGGTGGTCGGAGTGGCGCCGTTGGTGGTGTAGTAGATCGTCGCACCCGAGGTCGTATCCGCGATCGCGACCGATTGCGCGCCGGCATAGGCACCCTCTGCCGGTAAGAAGGTCGGCGTCGCGGCCTCAGAGTTAATCGTATAGGCGGCCGAGCCGACTGCGCTCGTCGTATAGCCGCTTGCGGCTGCAATCGCCTGCAGCGTCTCGCTGGTACTTACCGTGACGGGGCCGCTATAGACGGCGGAGCCGGTCGTGGGAGTGGTGCCGTTGGTCGTGTAGTAGATCGTCGCGCCCGGTGCCGTATCGGTGATCGTGATCGATTCCGCACTCGGGTACGTGCCCGCCGCGGGCACGAAGGTCGGCAGCGCTGCGGTGGGCGTCGCGGCTCCGATCATGTAGGTCCAGTTCAGTATCTGTTGCACCGCGCCGACTCCGCCGCTGCCTGCGGTGAAGCCGACATAGGCCGTATTGGCACCGACGGTGCCGGGGATATTGAGCGCCGTCGAGGCGCTGAAGCTGGCAGCGGTGACCGTGTCGGTCAGTGTCAGGGTGAGCGTCGTACCGTCGTAGTTGATGTGCGCATGCAAGATGTCCCCGCTGTGCAAATTCACACCCGAGGCTGTCATGTCGAGCGCGGGCACAGTCGGCAACGCTCCATCGGTGTAGAAACCGGTCGAGTCGGTGCCTTCACCGGCGTTGCTGTAGAGATCGAATTTGACGGCGACGCTCGAGCCGATGCCTTGGTAGCCGAGCCCCTCGCCAACGGAGCCGATTGCGCTCGCGCCGGTATTTTGAATGGTAAAGGTGAAGCCATCGGCTGTATTGGCGCCGGCGGTTGTCTGGAAATTGAAGTCCGTCGTGAAATTTTGTACGTTGACCGGCGTTGTATACCACGCCGCGCGGTCTTCCTGAGTCGACCCGTCGGTCAGCTGCAACGCGGTACCGGCAAGCGCGGCGCCGCCCACAAAACTCAAGCCGCTCGAGCTGCTAAAGCCGCTGGGATCGTTCACCACTGGCGTTCCGCCGCTGCTGATGGTGTAGGCGGCCGAGCCGACGGCGCTCGTTGAGTGGCTGCTCGCGGTGGCAATGGCCTCTAAGGTCTCGCTTGCGCTCACGCTGATGGGACCGCTGTAGACCGCGGAACTCGTCGTCGGGGTGGTCCCATTGGTCGTGTAGTAAATCGTGGCGCCGGAAGTCGCATCGACGATGGTTACCGATTGCGCTCCGGTATAGGTGCCCGCCGCCGGTGAGAATGTCGGCGTCGCGGCCGGTGTGTTTATGATGTACGCGGCCGAGCCAACGGCGCTCGTGCCGTAGCCGGTTGCCGTGGCAATGGCCTGCAGCGTCTCGCTCGTGCTCACGGTGACAGGACCGCTGTAGAGCGCGGAACTGGTGGTCGGAGTGGCGCCGTTGGTGGTGTAGTAGATCTTCGCGCCCGCGGTGGTATCGGCGATCGCCACCGATTGCGAGGTCGTGTAGGTGCCCGCGGCCGGCGCGAAGGTCGGCGTGGCGGCCGGCGTATTGATGGCGTACGCGGCCGAGCCGACCGCACTCGTGCCGTAGCCGGTTGCGGTGGCAATCGCCTGCAGCGTCTCGCTCGCGCTCACACTGATGGGACCGCTGTAGAGGGCGGAACTCGTGGTCGGGGTGCTGCCGTTGGTGGTGTAGTAGATCTTCGCACCCGCGGTGGTATCGGCGATCGTGACCGACTGCGTTCCCGTATAGGTGCCCGCCGGCGGTGAGAAGGTCGGCGTCGCGGCCGCGGAGTTGATCGTATAGGCGGCCGAACCGACCGCACTCGTCCCGAAGCCGGTTGCCGTGGCAATGGCCTGCAGCGTCTCGCTCGCGCTCACCGCGATGGGGCCGCTGTAGACGGTGGAACTGGTGGTCGGCGTGGTGCCGTTGGTGGTGTAGTAGAGCGTCGCGCCGACGACCGTATCGGCGATCGCGACCGACTGCGTTGCCGTGTAAGCACCCGCGGGCGGCGCGAAGGTCGGTGTCGCAGCCGCCGTGTTGATCGTGTACCCGGCCGAACCCACCGCACTCGTCGTGTCGCCGCTCGCCGTGGCAATCGCTTGCACGGTCTCGCTCGCGCTCACTGTGATGGGGCCGGCGTAGACCGCAGAGCCGGTTGTGGGGGTGGTGCCATTGGTGGTGTAGTAGATTGTGGCGCCGGAAGTCGCGTCGCTGATCGTGACCGACTGCGTACCCGTGTATGTGCCCGCGGCGGGCGAGAAAGTCGGCGTTGCGGCGGTCGGTGTCCCGGCTCCGACGACGTAAGTCCAGTTCAGGATCTGTTGCACCGCGCCGACTCCGCCGCTGCCCGCGGTAAAGCCGACATAGGCGGTATTGGCGCCGACGGTGCTCGGAATATTGAGCGCGGTCGAAGCGCTAAAGCTCGCACTGGTGACGGTATCGGTCAGAGTAAGGGCAAGCGTTGTGCCGTTGTAAGTGATGTGCGCATGCAGGATGTCGCCGCTGTGCAGATTCACTCCCGAGGAGGTCATGTCGAGCGCCGGTGTGGTCGGCAACGCCCCGTCGGTGAAGAAACCGGTCGAGTCGGTGCCTTCGCCTGCATTGTTGTAGAGATCGAATTTGACGGCGACGCTGGTGCCGATGCTTTGATAGCCGAGCCCTTCGCCCAGCTGGCCAAGCGCGTTCACGCCCGCATTTTGCACGGTGAAGGTGAAGCCATCGGCGGTGTTGGTGCCCGCGGTGATCTGAAAACTAAAATCGGTGGTGAAGCCTTGTATGTTGACCGGCGTTGCATACCAGACCGCACGAGTTTCCTGAACTTGGCCATCGGTCAGCTCCAATGCAGTGCCCTCGAGCACGGCCCCGCCGACCAAGCTCAAGCCCGCGGTGCTCGAGAAACCGGTGGGATCGTTCACCGGCGTCGAACCGCCGCTGCTGATCGTATAGGCGGCGGAGCCGACTGCGCTCGTGACGTCGCCGCTCGCGGTGGCAATCGCTTCCACGGTCTCGCTCGCGCTTACCGTGATGGGGCCGGCGTACACCGCGGAGCTCGTGGTCGGCGTGGTGCCATTGGTGGTGTAGTAAATCGTGGCGCCCGAAGTGGTATCGGCGATCGTCACCGACTGTGCGCTCGAGTAGGTGCCCGCCGCCGGCGAGAAGGTCGGCGTCGCTGCCGGCGTGTTGATGGTATAGACGGCGGAGCCGACGGCGCTGGTTGTAAAGCCGCTCGCTGCGGCGATCGCCTGCAGCGTCTCGCTCGCGCTCACCGTGATGGGAGCGCTGTAGACCGCGGAGCTCGTGGTCGGCGTGGTGCCATTGGTGGTGTAGTAGATCGTCGCGCCCGAAGTGGTATCGGCGATCGTCACCGACTGTGCGCTCGAATACGTGCCCGCCGCCGGTGAGAAGGTCGGCGTGGCCGCCGCCACGGAACCAATCGTATAGGAGGCCGCGGCAACCAAACTCGTCCCGTAGCCGGCTGCTGCGGCAATTGCCTGCACGGTCTCGCTCGCGCTCACACTGATGGGACCGCTGTAGACCGTGGAACTGGTGGTCGGGGTGGTACCGTTGGTCGTATAGTAAATCGTCGCGCCTGATGTGGCATCGGTGATCGTCACCGACTGAGCGCTCGGGTACGTGCCCGCCGCCGGCGAGAAGGTGGGCGTGGCCGTCAGGGGGCCAATCGTATAGGCGGCGGAACCAACCGCGCTCGTCGCGTAGCCGCTTGCCGTGGCAATCGCCTGTACCGTCTCGCTGGCACTCACGGTGATGGGGCCGCTGTAGATGCCGGAGCTCGTCCGCGGAGTGCTGCCGTTGGTGGTGTAGTAGATGGCCGCGCCGGGAGTTGCATCGGCGATCGTGACCGTCTGCGCGTTCGAGTACGTGCCCGCAGGCGGCGAGAAGGTGGGCGTTGCCGCCTGTGAATTGATGGTATAGGCGGCCGAACCAACCGCGCTCGTCGCGTAGCCGCTTGCGGTGGCAATCGCCTGTAGTGTCTCGCTTGCACTCACACTGATGGGGCCGCTGTAGACGGCGGAACTCGTCGTCGGCGTGGTCCCATTGGTGGTGTAGTAGATGGTGGCGCCGGAGGTCGCATCGGCGATCGTGACCGATTGCGTACCTGTATAGCTACCCGCTGCGGGCGAGAAGGTCGGCGCCGCGGCGGCGGTTGACAGGGGTTGGGCCACGTAGGTCCAGCTCAGTATTTCTTGCACGGCGGCTACTCCGCCGGTCGCCGCGGTGAAACCGACATAGGCCGTGTTGGCACCGACGGTGCTCGGAATATTGATCTCGGTCGAGGCACTGAAGCTTGCATTGGTGACGGTGTCGGTCAGAGTGAGGGCAAGCGTTGTGCCGTTGTAGGTAATGTGCGCATGCAGGATGTCCCCGCTGTGCAGGTTCACACCTGAGGCGGTCATGTCGAGCGCGGGTAGGGTGGGCAACGCGCCGTCGGTGTAGAAACCGGTCGAGTCGGTGCCTTCACCGCCGGCGTTGTAGAGATCGAATTTGACCGCGACGCTCAAGCCGATGTCTTGATAGCCGAGCCCCTCGCCTTGGCCGCCGATCGCGTTCACCCCCGCATTCTGAATGGCAAAGGTGAAGCCATTGGCGGTGTTGGCTCCCGCGCCTATCTGGAAATTAAAATCCGTCGTGAAACTTTGAATATTGACCGGGGTTGCATACCAGACCGCACGCGCCTCCTGATCCTGGCCGTCGGTCAGCTCCAACGCAGTCCCTGCGAGCGAGGCCCCACCCACCAGGCTCAAACCCGCGGTGCTCGAGAAACCGCTGGGGTCGTTCACGACCGTGGTCGGATTACTGCTGATCGCGTAGGCGCCCAGGACGATGGCGCTTGCGGCGTAACCGCTTGCCGTTGCGATCGCTTGCACCGTCTCATTTGCACTCACCGTGATGGGTCCGCTGTAGACCGCCGAACTGATCGTGGGGGCAATGCCATTGGTGGTGTAGTAGATCGTCGCGCCGGGAGTGGCGTCGGTGATCGTGACCGACTGACCGCTCGAGTAGGTACCTCCCGCCGGTGAAAGGGCTGGCGTCGCAGCCGGAGACAGGAGCGTATAGGTGGCCGAGCCAACGGCGCTCGATGTGTAGCCGCCACCCGCGGCAATCGCTTGCACGGTCTCGGTTGCGCTCACGGTGATGGGACCACTATAGACCGCCGAGCCGGTGGTCGGGGTGGTGCCGTTGGTGGTGTAGTAAATCGTGACGGCGGGAATGGTGTCGGCGATGCTCACCGACTGTGCGCCCGAATAGGTACCGGCGGCCGGTGAGAAGGTCGGTGTCGCCGCTACGGAGTTGATCGTATAGGCGGCCGAGCCAACTGAACTCGTGTCGTAGCCGCTCGCCGTGGCGATCGCCTGCAGCGTCTCGCTCGCGCTCACCGCGATAGGGCCGCTGTAAACCGTGGAACTGGTGGTCGGAGTGGTGCCGTTAGTTGTGTAGTAGATCGTGGCGCCGGAAGTGGCATCCGCGATCGTGACCGATTGGGTGCTTGGGTACGTGGCCGATGCCGGCGAGAAAGTTGGCGTCGCCGCGGGAGGAACCCCGGCTCCGACCACGTAAGTCCAGTTCAATATTTGTTGGACGGAGGTCGTTGAGCCGGTACCGGCGGTGAAGCCGACATAGGCCGTATTGGCGCCGACGGTGCTCGGAATATTGATTGCGGTCGAGGCGCTAAAGCTCGCATTGGTGACGGTATCGGTCAGAATCAGCGTGAGCGTGGTGCCGTTGTAGGTGATGTGCGCATGCAGGATATCCCCGCTGTGCAGGTTCACGCCCGAGGCGGTCATGTCGAGCGCGGGCACCGTCGGCAATGCTCCGTCGGTGTAGAAACCGGTCGAGTCGCTGCCTTCGCCGGCGTTGTTGTAGAGATCGAATTTGACCGCGACGCTCGCGCCGATGTTTTGATAGCCGAGCCCCTGGCCCTGACCACCGACCGCGTTGACGCCCGCATTTTGAATGGCAAACGTGAAGCCATCGGCAGTGGTAAGACCGGCGGGTGTTATCTGGAAATTGAAATCGGTCGTGAAATTTTGAATGTTGACCGGAGTTGCATACCAAACTGCGCGGCTTTCCTGTCCTAGTCCGTCGGTCAACTGCAACGCAGTGCCAGTGAGGGAGGCGCCGCCCACCAAGCTCAAGCCCGCAGTGCTGCTAAAGCCGCTGGAGTCGTTCGCCACCGGCGTCAAACCGCCGTTGCTAATCTCGTAGGCCGCCGTGCCGACGCCGCTCGTCACATAACCGCTGGCCGCCGCGATCGCTTGCAGCGTCTCGCTCGTGCTCACGGTGATCGGGCCGCTGTACACCGCGGAGCTGGTGGTGGGGGTTGTCCCGTTGATGGTGTAGTAAATCGTGGCGCCGGGAGTCGCGTCGGCGATCACGACCGATTGCGGGCCCGTATAAGCGCCATCCGGCGCCGGCGAGAACGTCGGCGTCGCAACCTGGCCGGCGATCGTATAAGCACCCGAACCGGTCGCACTCGGCAAATCGCCGCTCTTCACCGCAATCGCCTGCACGGTCTCGCTCGCACTCACTGTGATGGGACCGCTGTAGATCGAGGAACTGCTCGAAGGTGCGGTACCGTTGGTGGTGTAATAGATTGTGGCGCCGGCGGTGGCGTCGTTGATCGTGACCGACTGCGCGCTCGGATAGGTGCTCGGCGCCGGCGAGAACGTCGGCGTCGCGGTTGCAGGCGGGGAGTCGGCGAACAGTCCATACACCGAAACAGAGCTTTGCGTGCCCACGAAGACCTTGCCATTGGCGACGATCGGCTTTTCGAACTTGACTGCAGTCCCCGGGGAATCGCGATTGTTGGCAGCTTGCGAGCTCGTATATAAAAGATTCGCAAGATTCGTTGCGTCGTAAGCGTAGAGCCCCAAGCAATTCACGGTGCCGCCGTCGCAGGTCGAGTCATAGGCGCTGCCATCCAGCGCCCAAAGGATGCCGGCGGCCGTGCCATTGGAAGAAATGGTCGGCGTCGGCGCGCTATAGGGAAATGTTTTCGCGCTTTGCGATGTTGGAGTTGTCGATAGCAAACCGCTATTGTTGGCGTTGAACGAATAGGCTTGGATCGGATCGTTGGCACCGGTCCAGTAGACGTTGCCGTTCCAATACGCAGGGGAGCCCCATATGCCGGCACTCGCTCCCTTGATTTCCTGCACGATCTGCGAATCGCCAGTGGTGCAAGCCGGCGTGAGATTGACGCAGTACTTGCCCAGGTTGCTCGTGTTGAGCAGATAGATCGTGCCTTGCTTGCCTTGTTGAGCGAGCAATTGAGTCCCCGCTGGCAGCGGCGTGCCCGCGGGCAGCGGCGGCAGCAATGTGAGTCCCCCGGATGCAACATCCGTGTCATCGTCGGACAGGGTGCCTTGATTGTACGGTGTGAAGTAATCGAGCACCGGAAAGGTGCCGCCCGCCGGCGCGCCGAGTTTCACGATGCTGTCGCCGAAGTCCGTGGTTCCATTCCAGGTGCCGTTGCCGGTGGAGAAGTAGATATTTCCGCCGGCATCCGCGGCGCTGCCCCCGCCGCTCATCCAAATGCCGGCCCGATTACCGTTCGGCGAGAGGTTGATCACACCCTCCTGCGCAAGCGTGCTCGGGTTGTATGACATGACCCAGCCATGCCAGGGATCGAAGTCGCAGTGCGAGGCCCAATTGATCACCACGTGGCCATTCTCGAGGAGCAACGCGGCCCGCTGGTTTTCCAGCAAGGCGCCAAAGCTAACCACGCCCCCGACGGCGTCGTAGCCGCTGCCCGGTACCGAGCCCTGAATGAGCACGGGACCGTTGAACTTTTCCGCGAGCGTCGTGACATCGAGCGCATGCAGGTATTGCAGGAAAGTGCCGTTGACTTTGGATTTGGCCACCACATAGAGCGTTCCGCTGGTGGCATCGATGACCGGCGTGCCCGTGATGCCGATTTCCGTCACCAAGTCACCGCAGCCAAGATCCTTGGAGCTACTCACTGTACTGCCGCCTGCCGGAATCAAACTCACCTGCGCGTACACGGTTCCATAATCCGCATCGATCGCGTACACGCTGTCGTGTTCGGTTGCGACGTAGAGCACGTTGTGCGTGCCGCCGCCGATGTTCTGTGACGCGAGATACAAGGGCTGAGCGTAGACGGCGCCATCCACGTTGACGGAATAGAGTTTGCCGAATTGGGTGCTGTTGACGTTAGCCGGAGTCAGCACGGTTTCTTGAGTGTTCTGACCGGTGCGCGCCGCATCATTGTGGTACGTCGTGACATTGGCTTGTGCGTGGAGCAACCCGACAAGACAGCACGACGATGCGCCGGCGAGCAAAGTGGTTCGCAAGATCCCCAGATCCATATTCTTTTATCTCCCTCGAACCGACTCAACTATACAGGCATTCCCTGAACCTATTTTAAGGAGTGTCGAGTTCTGCGCCAGCCCGATGCAGAAGAAAAACCTGCGATAAGAACTGGCATTCGACTTGGGCTGCTTTAAGTTAAATGAGCGCGCTCGCAGCTTGTCCTCTTTGTGGCGCTCGATGCTGAACCTGTGGCGCCCGCTTCAGGGACGAATTTCTAAGCCGAACATCGCGTTGGGAATGGCATGATCTGTAGAGTCTGAAGTTCGGCGGCAAAAGCGTCCTGCTCGCCGGCGTCGTCAAAGCACGCCGAGCCAGCTCGGAGATCATCTCGCCAATGGCCTTCCGTTCCCGCTTAGCTCTCCATTGCGGCCTGCAATCATCAGCAATGTCGAGGTCGTTCTCTCGCATCTGATGCTGACGACGCATCGGGCATCAATCGCCTACTTCGCCGCCAGTGGGCGCGTGACAGACTCGTCATTTCTCGCAAAAACAAGGCTCAAATCCGCCCGCCCGCCCGACCTGTCACAGATTCCCTACATCGCCGTCATCGGCGATTCCTTAGATTGCGTCATACGAGGGGAGGGTGGGAAGTTTCCTCGCCACTAGCGAGGACTCTTCCATGGCCGAAATTCTCATCGACGCGACGCGTATCGTCGGCCGTCTCCTAAAAAGACGTTTAGCCACAGGTATTGACCGGGTTTGCCTTGCATACGTTGCGCGATATGCCCCCGTAGCGCGGGCCGTCCTGCAAAAGGGACGGTTCGGGTTGATCCTCTCGAAGTCGGCCTCCCGAGAGTTGTTCTCGATGATTCTGGAACCGGAGCGAAGCTTGGCGCCCCGCGCTGCCGTCCTCATTGCCAAGTCCGCGTTGTTTCCATCTCGGGAGGCAGTGCGTCCGGGCTCGCTATTGCTGAATCTTGGCCATAGCGGTCTGGAACAGCCCGGGTACGCCGAGTGGATCCGGAAACGGCGACTGCGGGCCGTATTCATGGTGCACGACTTGATTCCCGTAAGCCATCCACAATATTGCCGCCCGACCGAACGGCTAAGACACGAGCGGCGCATTGAAACCATCTTGAGTACCGCCGCCGCCGTGGTGACCAACTCGAGCGCCACACTGCGGGCGCTGTCGGTTTTCGCTGCGATTCGCGGATTTTCCATGCCTCCGTCGGCAGCGGCACCGTTGGCGGGCGCCGCTCTCCTCAGCACGAGCGCAAGCCGACCCATCGCGCAGCCGTATTTCGTCATGCTTAGCACCATAGAGCCGAGAAAAAACCATGGGATGATCCTGCACCTATGGCGGAGGTTGATCGGCCGCCTTGGCCAGGCCGCGCCGCGACTGGTCGTCATCGGCCAGCGCGGCTGGGAATGCGAGAATGTGATCGATCTGCTGGAACGGGATCCCGTTCTGCGCGGCGCCGTAATACAACGTAGCGGCTGCTCTGACCACGAACTGGCCAATTACCTGCGCCATGCGCAAGGTTTGTTGTTCCCGTCATTTGTCGAAGGCTATGGACTGCCGCTCATCGAGGCGCTGTCGCTAGGTGTGCCCGCCATCGTGAGCGATCTCCCGGTGTTTCGCGAAACTTCGGGGGACATCCCCGAATACCTCGATCCGCTGGATGAGGCTGCGTGGATGAGCTGCATCGAAGATTTTTGTAAATCGAACAGCCCTGCGCGCTCCGCGCAGCTTCAGAGAATGACGCATTTCGAGGCGCCGACATGGGCTTCACATTTCGAGAAATTTGAAGACCTACTGGAACGAGCTTGCTGAATCAGCCGCTGAGTCCATCGTCGATCCTTGTAAGTCCGTGTCGCCGAAACTTGCCGGACGTGGTTTATGCCTACGGGTTCTCGTTGAATAAGCGCTCCAGCTTACGACGCTTCGCTGCGGAATCTGCAGTCCGTTTCGTCAGAAACGCCAAAGGAATTCCCCCCGGTTCCACGGTTCTTCTCTGGGGAAGCCACGTTGCACCGCAAGGCTTGCCGCGGAATATCGATGTGGTCCGAGTCGAAGATGGATTTCTGCGGTCCGTTGGATTGGGCGCCGAGTTCGCCCAGCCTCTGTCGTGGGTGATGGATGGCCGCGGAATTCACTACGACGCGACACAACCCTCCGATCTGGAACATCTGCTGCAGACCGAGCGATGGTCTGCAGCGCTGCTCGAGCGCGCTGCTTCCCTGCGAGAGCGCCTGGTAGCGTCCGGGATAACGAAATATAGCGTGGGACGTGCCACCTGGAAAAGGCCAAGCCGATCAATGCATGTGATTCTGGTACCGGGTCAGGTCGAATCCGATGCATCGCTGCGGTTCGGAGCACCGGATCTGCATACCAATATTGGACTGTTGCGGGCGGTGCGGCTGGCCCAGCCGCAAAGCTATCTTGTATACAAACCGCATCCGGACGTCGTCGCTCGACTGCGGGCTCGAGGCGTCGGTGAAGCGCAAGCAAAGAGTTTCTGCGACGAAGTGGTTACCGACGTAGCCATGGGGGAGCTCTTGAAACAGGTCGACGAAGTGCACGTTCTGACTTCGCTAACGGGGTTCGAGGCATTGCTCCGGCGCAAGAAGGTCGTGTGCTATGGGCTGCCGTTCTATGCCGGCTGGGGCCTGACCAAGGATCTCTTATGCATTGCGCGGCGCACGCGCCGCTTGACGTTGGATGAACTGGTTGCCGGTACGCTGATCTGCTACGCCGGCTACGTCAGCCGCTCGGATGGAAGATCAAGCACTCCAGAACAGGCGCTGGATGATCTGCTGGCATGGCGCGCCACGCGTTTGGGGCGCTTCCAAAAGCGGCGAGATCTCTGGCGTCGAGCGATACGTCTGACGGTGGGTGCCGCATGATCCAACACCCGTGGGCTGAGTTTCGCAACAAAAATATTCTATTGCTCCAAGGCCCCGTCGGACCCTTTTTCAGTCGGTTGGCGAATGTCCTCGGCGCCGTCGGAGCGAAGATTCACAAGGTCAATTTCAACGGCGGCGACTGCCTCTTCTATCGAAACGACGCAATCCGCTGGCGCGGCCCGATGGATGCGTGGCCGGGCTTCCTCGAATCGCTGCTCGATCGCCTTAGCATCGATGTGGTGATTCTATTCGGCGACTGTCGGCCGATACACCGCGCAGTCAGTGCAATCGCGCAGCAGCGCGGGCTCAAGGTGGGTGCCTTCGAGGAAGGCTACGTCAGGCCGAACTTCATTACGTTCGAGGAATTCGGCGTGAATGGGTACTCCTCGATGCCGCGCTCCGCCCCATTCTACGACGCATTACCGAACAAACGCATCATGCCAGAGAGGGAAGTCGGCAATACCTTTTGGAGTGCCGCACTTTGGGCCGTTTTGTACTACATCGCCTCCGCGCTGCTGCGTCCATTATTCCGAGGGTACCGCCATCATCGAGCGCTTGGGCTATCGGAGGCAATACCTTGGTTGCGCGGCGGCTGGCGAAAAATATTCTACGCGTGCAAGGAGCGTGGAGTGATGGAAGTTCTTGCATCGCGCTTGCACAAGAAATTCTTCCTCGTGCCCTTGCAGATTTCGGGCGACTCTCAGGTCATGCATCACTCCAGGTACGCTTCGGTGGCCGACTTCGTATGCCGCGTGGTCGAATCATTTGCTGCTCACGCGCCCGCGGACACGACGCTCGTCATCAAGCACCATCCACTGGATCGTGGCTACCATGACTATGGCGCCCTCGTGTTCGATTTGGCGAAAAAGCACGGTTTGAAGAACCGGTTACTCTGTATTCACGATCAACACCTCCCAACTTTATTCGATCATATGCTGGGGGCGGTGGTCATCAACAGTACCGTGGGTTTTTCGGCCCTCTCGCATGGCGCCCCGGTGAAAACCTGCGGGCTCGCGATCTACGACATTCAGGGGCTGACATTCCAAGAGTCGTTGGATGAATTTTGGGAGGACGCTCAGATCTTCCGACCCAACCCGGAATTGTTCGCGCGTTTTCGCGCCTATGTGATCGATCACACACAGATTGCCGGTAGCTTCTACAAGGGACCAATCGGGGGCGGTCCAGGTGCGTCCATAGCGGCGTCGACGCCCCGCAATCACGCAACTTCATCTTTGGGCGCGGCCCTTGTCGCGACGCACGCAAATGAGTAGCGAACCGCTTGAATTGGTGGGCATCATCGACCGGCCAAACATCGCGGAGCGTATGAGGAGCATTGTTCGCCCGCTCGCCAGGCTGAACAAATTATTCACAGCATTGGTCCTGGTTCCCACAGCCGCGGCAACGTTGTACTACGGATTTCTAGCGCATGACATTTTCTTGTCGGAGTCGCATTTCGTCGTACGAAACCAGCAGCATCAATCGGTTGGTGGGATCGGAACCTTACTGCAAGGCGCGGGTCTTTCCCAAGGCCACGACGAGGCGTACAGCGTGCAGGATTTTCTTTCCTCCAGAGATGCGCTCGAGATTCTGCAAACCAAGTTTCAACTAAAAAACTCCTTCGGCCAACATGGCATAGACCGTATCAGCCGTTTTGCGGGGCTCTCGGGCGACGACAGCTTCGAGGCCCTGTTGCGGTACTACCGCAAGCACGTGGTTGAGACGGATTTCGATTCGATCTCATCGATCATGACCTTGACGGTGCGCGCGTTCGACGCGACCGAGGCCCATCGGATCAACGAAGCGCTGCTCGAGATGAGCGAGGACTTCGTCAATCGTCTCAACGAGCGCGCCCGTGCCGATCTCATGAGGTTTTCAGCGGTCGACGTTGCCGATGCCGAGCTAGAAGCCAATAAAGCGGTGCTCGCCGTGTCGAGCTATCGCAATGACAGGGCGGTATTCGATCCGGAAAAGCAATCGCAGCTGCAACTAGCCCAAATTGGGAAGCTTCAAGAAGAGTTGATCGCGACGCGCAATCATGTCGCGGACGTCCGTGCGGTGGCCGCAAAAAATCCGCAGCTCCCGGTTCTGGAAAATCGTATCCGAGTCTTGCAGTTGGCCATCGATGCTGAGACCGGCAAGGTTGCGGGCGACCGGCAATCGCTTTCCAGCAAGTCGGCCGAATATGAAGGTGTTGCGCTGGCTCAGGAATTTGCGGCAAAGCGCCTCGAGCTCGCGTTGGCCTCACTGCAGCAGTCCCGGGAGAACGCCATGAAGCAACAGCTGTATCTCGAACGCATCGCGCAACCGAACAAGCCCGACGAGGCGGTTGAACCAAAGCGGATGAGAAGTATTTTCGCAACGTTCCTGTTTGGTCTGGTGCTGTGGGGAATAGCCTCCCTGATATCTACGGCCGTCCGGGAGCATGCTCAATGATGAGCAAGGCGACTCCAACAAGTGAATTCGCACGAGGCCTGCGAGTTCAGGGCCGAGTCGTGGGAGCTCTGGTTATGCGCGAGATCATTACGCGCTATGGGCGCCACAACATCGCCTTCGCGTGGATATTCATCGAGCCCATGCTGTTTACGGTTGGCGTCGTACTTCTATGGACTTTCTTGAGGAGTCACGCGACCCAACTTCCATTGGTGCCATTCACCATCACGGGCTATGCCTCGGTCCTCCTGTGGAGAAATACCATCAATCGCTGTGGCAATGCGGTCGAGCCCAACAGAGCATTGCTGCACCATCGTAATGTGCGCGTCATTGACTTGTATTTGGCCCGTCTCACTTTGGAAGTCGCGGGTGCCTCCATTTCGTTCATGGCACTTTCTGCGCTGATGATGGTCCTCGGCCTGATGGCTGCGCCGGACGACATGTTCAAGATGATCGTCGGCTGGGCGCTGCTCGCGTGGTTCGCCGTGTCCATGGGTCTCGTGATCGGCTCTGTATCGACCATTTCGGAGAGTTTCGACCGCGTATGGCATGTCTTGACTTACCTGTTTTTGCCGCTGTCCGGCGCATTCTTCATGGTTGACTGGATTCCAAAGCACTTTCAGGCATGGGCGCTTCTGATTCCGACGGTCGATTGCATCGAACTGCTGCGCGGAGGGTATTTCGGTACGCACGTTCACGCGCATTTCGACCTTCCCTATACGGTCGCCGTTAACGCAGTTGTCACCCTCTTTGGTCTGGTGTTGGTCAAGCGGCTGGCGCGAACGGTGGAAGGCGCGTGATTCAGCTCGACCACGTTGAGAAGCGCTACCGGACGCGCACAGGGACCCATACGGTATTGAACGGCGTCAGCCTGCGAATCAACAAGGGCGACAAAATCGGAATTCTTGGCCGAAACGGCGCCGGCAAGTCGACGCTGATTCGGATCATCAGCGGTGCAGAGCTCCCATCCAGCGGCCGGGTCGCGCGCCGCATGTCGGTTTCCTGGCCGCTGGCCTTCGGGGGCGCTTTTCAGGGAAGCCTGACCGGGATCGACAACCTGCGATTCATTTGCAGGGTGTATGGCGCGGACTTCGACACTGCATTGCCGCTGGTGCGCGACTTCGCCGAGCTGGGAGAATATTTGCGCGAGCCGGTCAAGACTTACTCTTCTGGAATGAGCGCGCGCCTCGCTTTCGCAATTTCCATGGCCATCGAGTTTGACTGTTTCTTGATTGACGAGGTCATTGCGGTCGGCGACGTGCGGTTCCACGAAAAATGCCGGCGTGAACTATTCGAGAAAAGACGTGATCGGGCGATGATCATCGTTTCCCACGACGCGCATAACATTCGCGAGCATTGCACGCGCGCCTGCGTTCTGGAGGACGGAGATCTGCGGGAATTCTCAGATATCGACGCCGCGTATCTTGATTACAACAAACGTGAGCTCGTAAATGAATGAAGCTGTGAATGCTCAGAAAAAGCCGACCGTGCTGCTCGAAATGCGCCCGGCGTTCGACGGCTACGCCGGCATACCCCAGGAGGTGCGACTGCTGTTTCGCGGCCTGCGCATGCTTGAGTCAATTCAGGTTGCAGGCATGATGCAGCTGTCGCATCGCATCCTGGCGAAGGGCACGGTCGCCAAGAACAAGCTTTTCAATAGCGTGTTTATGACCCAAGCCCAACGTCTCAACCGCTATTCGCGGGTTGTGATCTCTGCGGCAGAACGGCCATTCTCGACGGTGGCGGACTGGTTCCTGGCGTTGATGGAACGGTATTTTTCGACCCTTTTCCTCACGCTGCGGACCATTCTTGGCATGGGGCGTATCCGTCTCTCGACGTTCCAGACGAAGCATTTCGAGGACTTTATCTGGCGCTCGATGTTCGCGAAGACTCTGCCTGCATCGGACTTCGAACTCGTGACCGGTGCCGCGCAAATGGTCTGTCAGACGCCTTGGAACACCATGCACGCCGTAGGACTGAGCACCTTCCGGTTCTTCTTGCGTCCGCGCTACGCAAAACTCGACACGAGCGGAATCGACGTCTTCATCGGTCAGACGCCGTACCCAGCGCGCGTCGGCCGCGGAACCGCATTCGTGATCCGCTATCACGACGCGCTGCCGGTCTTCATGCCGCATACCATCCCAGACAAGGCACGCCATCAGGCGACGCATTTCTATGCGCTCATGAGCAACGTCCGCTCCGGCGCCTATTTTGCATGCGTCTCCGACGCGACACGCAACGACCTCCTCAAGCTATTCCCGCAAGCGGCGCCGCGAGCCGTCACGATCCATAACATGGTCTCGCATAGCTACTTCCTCGATCAGTCGTCGACGGCGGCGCAGGTGGCTGGGATCATTCGATCGCGTTTGTACACCGCCGACAGCGATGGCAAGCAGCTCGACATTGCGCCGAAATTCTTGACGTTACGGGAGAAGGAAAACTTCTACAGCAAGCACTTGGGCGAGAAGGATTTCAGATATCTCCTGATCGTATCCACCATCGAGCCGCGCAAGAATCATGCCCGCTTGCTCGCAGGCTGGGAAGCGGCCAAGGCCAATATTGATCCCGCTATCAAACTCGTGATCGTGGGCACACTTGGCTGGAACTGCGAGGCACTGACCACGGATTTCAAGTCGTGGATAGACAGGGGTCAGCTCTTCATGCTCAACGGGGTTCCGGCGCCGGATTTGCGGGTGCTCTATCGTCATGCCACCGCCACTGTCTGCCCCAGTCTCGGGGAAGGGTTCGACTTCTCGGGGGTCGAGGCGATGCGCAGCGGCGGCGTGGTTATCGCCTCTGACATTCCCGTACACCGGGAAATTTACGCAGATGCTGCGGAATTCTTCAATCCCTACTCCACGGCAAGTCTGGTCGAGTCCCTGAAGAAAGTCATCTATGCGCCGGACGCCGTTCAAGTCCAACAGAATCTGCGCGAGCTCGGGCAGGTCGTGGCGGCGCGTTACCTGCCCGATAACATTCTGCCGCAGTGGGAGCGGTTTTTGGCGCGCGTGGTCAAGGAAAAGCGCTGGACATTGAGCAAGGCGTGGAGCGGGTTGGCGTGGTGGCGCGAGGCTGAAGCCGTAGTAAGCGTATGAAGAAAGCCCTCGCTCTCATCACGTATTCAAGAGAACACTATCTTGCGCTTGTCCTACCCTCAATCCTCGCGCAGCGCATCGGCGACAAGCTGGTTTCCGAGGTCTACGACGTCTACATTTTCCAGGACGGGTGGTGGGCGGGCGAGACGTCTGAAAACCGGCTCGGACACGCGGCGATCAGCACGATGCTCGAAGGCCATCCTCAGAAAGGCAGGGTGTTCGGCCAGAACATGAATCTCGGCGTCGCCTTGCACTTCGATTTCATCGAAAAGCTGCTATTCGTTGAGAACGCGTATGATTTCGTCGCGTTCTGCGAGGACGATTTGATATTGGCTCCGGGCTATATGGCTGCCCTCGATCAAATGGGCGATCGGTTTGCGAACGATCCGCGAGTCGGTATGGTGTCGGCGCACCCCGGTGACTGTACCGTTCCTCTCGAAGCGCAGCGCGAGCATCGCAACGACTTCGCGGCGATGGGGCATAACTGGGGCTTCGGACTTACGCGCAGTTTTTGGGAGCGGCGACAGCCGTTCGTGGAAGACTATCTCGACCTCGTTCGCGACGTGCCCTATCGGCTCCGCGATGAAGCGAAGATATTCAAGTGGCTGGAACTGGCCGGATTTCGCGGCGACGCATCCAGCCAGGACTATATCAAGTGCTGCGCAACAGCAGCCCTGGGTGCGTGCCGGCTGTCGACCTATGGGAACCTAGGGCTGCCGATCGGGAGAACCGGCCTGCATTGCACGCCCCAGAAATTTTTGGAGTTGCGCATGGATCGGGCGATCGTGGTCGACCAGGAGCTGCGGGTGGGACACCTCAGCGACGAACAGTTTTCCACTGTCTTTCGAAAATCCAGCGATCAAAGAGACATGTCGGTTCGCGGCGCTGTGAGTATCGAAGATCTCGCTGCCGAACAGCCACCTGAAGAGAGGGTCGACCAGGAACCAACAGACCGCGCGGCCGCTCAGTCGGAGCCGATGGAAGCGATATCGCCTATATTGAGGTTGGTGTCGAGCCGGCTGACAAAATATCCCGAATGGGCGGTGCCGTTGCTTGAGCTGCTCGCCGGTCAACTGGCAGCGCCGATGCTGCGTCGGACGCGCGACGACTCGAAGGATCCAGCGATTGCCATCCGCGCGGCGATCAGCATTGCGGAACACTCGCGTGCGGACGTAGAAGATTGGATAGCACTCTCACATCTCCTCGCGACCGATGGGCGTCTCGCCGAGGCTCTCAGTTGGGTGAATCGTGTTTTGCATCACCAGCCGCATGTGGCTTCCCATCATCGCCTGAAGGCGAGCGTGCTGGAGCGGCTTGACCGCTTTGAAGAAGCGCAGGCCGCGGCATCGTGTGCCATCGAATTAGATGCCGAAAATCTGGACCTGATCGTGGATGAGGAGCGGATTAGTGCCAGCCACGTGCAATCGATGCGGCAGGTGCGCGACGATGGCGCATCCAAACTTGACGTTGCAATCGACGAAGGCATGAAGCTCGCGCAACGTGCGCAGGCGCTTGTCAAGGACTGGACCGCAGTGGCAGGGCTGTTGGCGAAGGCCGAGCGTTTGAACGAGGCCCTGGTATGGTCGAGCCGCGCTTTGCAAGCTGAGCCCGGGGTTGCCGGCCATCACTGCCTCAAAGTGAACCTGCTGCACCGACTGGTTCGATTCGATGACGCACTGCAAGCAGCTGCTGGCGCACTGGCCCTACATCGGGATGACCATGCATTGCAGCGGGAACAGCAGCGTCTCGAGTCGGCGTATCTGAAATACCTGCGCCAGCGGCGTGATGGTTCGCCGGACCTCATCGCGGCGATCGCAGCCGGTCAGCAGCTCGCTCAACGAGAGCCGCAGATGGTCGAGGACTGGCTGGCGCTCGCGCAATTGTTGGTTCGCCATAAGCGCGATGCTGAGGCGTTGGTTTGGATCGAAAAGGCAACGCTGCGCAAGCCGCAGGTTGCCGAATACTTTACATTGAGCGCCGCGGTTCTCGAGAGGCTCGGTCGCTACGAAGAAGCGCTACGGGCTGCGACCAGAGCCTTGGCTATCAGACCGGCGGACATCAGTTGTGCGAGCGAACTAGACCGCACCGGGACGGCCTATCGGCAATCTCTACGACGCGCGCGCGATACGTCGGGGGACATGCTCGCGGCGATTGAATCGGGTTTGAAGCTTGCGCACCTCCGCCCTGATATTGTCGAGGATTGGACCGCGCTCGCGCAGTTGTTCTCGAGGGCAGAGCGACTAAACGAGGCGCTCGAGTGGGCGACCCGAGCGTTGACCGTGCAGCCCGGGGTCGCCGGGCATCACTGCCTGAAAGCGAGCTTGCTGCAGCGGCTGGGGCGGCTCGAAGAGGCGCTTCAGTGCGTCCAGCACGCAATTGAACTGCACCCGCATGACAGAAAACTGATTGAGGACTTAGGGCGGATCAATGCGGCAGCGGAGCCGGCCGTCGCATCCAACTCTGAACTCGCACGGGGTGCGAAAGGGATGTTCAGGAAGTCGGTTGCGAAAAGTCTCCGGCTGGCCGGTCTGGTGCTTAGGTTTTCGCATGAATAAGATTCCCCTGCGTGCCCTCGGCCTCGTGATTCTCACAGCCTGGCTCTGCTCCTGCGCCTCATTACCGCGAAGCGGTCCGTCAACGAGTGAAGTGCAGGCGGCATCCAAAAGCGGCATTTCAGTCGTCGATGTGGACGCTGCCGTAGCGCGGCACCTGCTCGAAGCGCGCCCCACGACTCTGTTTTCGGATCTCTTCTCAAATCGCGGCTCCAGCGAAGTCGTGGGGCCGGGCGATGTTCTGGAAGTATCGATCTGGGAGGCCCCGCCGGCGGTTCTCTTCTCCTCTATGGTCAAGGATGCCGCTGCGCAATCGAGCGCGAGCGTCGCGCCGTCCAGTGCGACCACATTTCCCTCGCAAATGGTTGGCCGCGACGGATCAATCTACGTGCCGTTCGCTGGCAAAACTCCTGCCGCAGGAAAGAGCTTAGAGGACATCGAATCGGCAATTACAGGGAAACTGCGCGGAAAGGCGAATCAGCCGCAGGTGCTGGTTCGGTTGGTTGCAAACAATACTGCCTATGTCACGGTAGTCGGCGAGGTGACGAAGAGCACTCGCATGGCCCTCACGCCCCGCGGCGAGTGTCTGCTCGATGCGCTGGCGGCCGCGGGTGGTACTACCCGACCCGTCGAAAAGATCACGATGCAGGTGACCCGTGAGGGTACCGTGTATGCACTTCCGCTGGATACCATCATTCGCGATCCGCGCCAAAACATTGTGCTGCGATCGGGCGACGTCGTGACCGCACTGTACCAACCCAGCAGTTTTACTGCGATGGGAGCCACAGGAAAAAGTGATGAGATAAATTTTGAATCTCAAGGCATTTCGCTCGCTCAAGCTCTGGCGCGTGCCGGCGGCGTCATCGACTCTCGCTCGAATGCTGAAGGCGTGTTCATTTTTCGCTTCGAATCGGGCGATGTGAATGAACTCATCAACGGCCGGATATCGTCGCAAACAGACAAAATGCCGGTGATCTATCGCGTCAATCTAAAAGACCCGAGATCGATGTTCGTGGCGCAGAGTTTTCCCATGAAGGACAAGGACATTCTGTATGTGGCAAATGCGCCCGCAGCCGAACTGCAGAAATTTCTAAATCTGCTGGTGTCCGCCATTTACCCGATCGAAGGCGCTATTACGCTAAGCAAATGATGAGCTGTTGCCACGCCGTGCAACAAGAGTGCGCCCGAACACCCTCGCAGAATCCAAGGAGTATGTGATGACCGTTACGCGAGATGAAGTCATCTGGTCCTACAGAGCGATTTTGGGCCGAGAACCTGAGTCTGAGGACGTGGTGAAAATCCATTTGCAGAGCAGCGATTTTCCCGCCTTGAGGGAGTCGTTCTTTCGATCGCCTGACTTTATTGGCGATCGAGCTTTGGCAACTACGCCGCTTGGTCAAGCGTTGCTGCCCATGGATCTTCCGAGAAACGAAATAGAGCACGACGCCTCAGTGGCGCAGATCTCCCAGTGTTTGGAGAAAATAAGATCGGCGTGGTCACATCTGGGAATCACCAGGCCGTATTTTTCAGTATTGACGGACAGAAAATTTTTGCCCGAGAACTTGCAGGAAAACGTCGACAAGTTTTGGGCGTCCGGAGAGAGGGAGGCGGCCGACGTAGAGCGGATCCTTGCCGGGATCGGCTTCATCGATCTTGCAACAAAAAATTGCGTGGAGTATGGATGCGGCGTAGGCCGGGTCACCACAGGGTTGGCGCGGCGGTTCGCCCGGGTTGATGCCTACGACATATCTCAGGGGCATTTGACTCAAGCGGAGCTGCGCGCCCAGGCGGTCGGCGCTGAGAACATTTTCTATCACCTTTGCGCGGACAATGTTTTGGAGGAATTGACGCCTTGTGATTTCCTTTATACGAAATTAGTTTTTCAGCATAACCCGCCGCCAATCATCGTCCAACTTGTAAAGAGGGCTTTGCAATCCCTCAATGCCAACGGAATCGGAGTCTTTCAAGTGCCTACGTATCAGCTGGGGTATCACTTTAAGATAGACGAATGGCTTGCAGCCGCGCATCGACTGGACATGCAGATGCATTGCCTTCCGCAAGACGTGCTTTTTTCAATAATTGCCGAAGAACATTGCACGTTGTTAAGCGTGCGCGAGGATAACGCGACCGGAGAGCCAGATCGATTCATTTCTAACACGTTTGTAGTTCGCAAGAGTCCGCTTGCGCGAGACCGCTCAGCCGGTCAGACCAACTGTGCATAAATTGAAACAAGCGAATATTCTGGCCGCATGTTTTCTGGCGGTCAGCCCGGTAGTGGGCGGCGACTCCGGGGCAGACAGCGGCTTCATATTGCTCCAGCCGGTCGGTTGCAATGCAACCTCGCTGGCGCAGATGCCCGGCTTCCCGGAATTGTTTTTGGGCAGACAGCTCTTGACCGCCGACGGCCAAATTGCCGGCATCACTGGCCCCAACGACTGCAGTGGGGGAAATCCCGACAATCAGAGGACTGGCCAGATATTCAACCGCTGGGCTTTGACGCTCAGCAAGCTGGATTGGAACACGCACCAACTCACGCTTGTAAAAGTGCTGCTTGATACCTCCATCGATCCGATAACCAAGCGGTCGCGCGCAATTCTTCCCGCGGGTCCGATGAGGGGCGCCGTGATTCGCTCTGCCTACGACCCGGACGCCGTGCACTTTCGCGACCAGTACCTCATCGTTTACGAGTGCACGCTCGAAAACGGCAATTCGTTCGGAGTTCAGGGTACTTCAAGCTGCATCAGCGCCTATGATCCGCGTTCCCAGACGATCGATTTGGCTCGTACGCAGGTAATTGTCAGTGGGGCGCAGATCTCAGCCTCGAACTTTACCGCGGCGGCGGTTCCGGAACTGTTGGTGTATCGAAACAAGCTTTTCCTCTATTGGTCGGCCTTATCCATCGAAAGCGGTCGGTTCGCAGAGGTCAACATTCGAGGCGCAGAACTGCTGGTCACTCAGGGAGAGGTTTCCGTCAAAGCCGCAGGCGGTTCCGTAGTGCATTCACTCGATGAGCCGGCAACAACTCGAGTGTGGGCTGTGGATCCTGCGGATCCACTCAGTAGCACGACCGCAGACTTGCGTGCGCTGTGGGTCGCAATGGATTCGATCGTCGTCGCAGCAAGTCTTGGCGGAAGCGGATGCATAGCGCCATCAGGCGCGGTGCCAGGATGTTTTCGTCTAGCTCTGGCCAAGGCTGACGATCCGCTGGCCAACAATGAATTTGGCCGAGGCAAGAGGGTGGGCGCCGCGCTTTTGCCCTCAAACGCGCAAGAATACACTCGGCCGATCTTTGATCCCGCAGGAGCCTACTGGTTTATTGGCCACTACGTCAGGCCGGGCGCAAATGGCGTGTCGGATGCCAATCCAATGCCGAACGCGACCTTTTGGAAGCGGTACCAGGCAGACTCCGCGCTCGTCATGTTTCCAATTGTGGAAAAGTCGCTCTGGCCGACGGACCCGTAATACGATATCTGCAGCGCTGACGACGGGCCTTAGCCGGCATTCAATCGATCGGCTTCGGCATGAGCCTGAATCTTCGCCGCTCTTTCCGACCAATCAAGCGAAAATGCGCGGCGCCCGTGAGGCCCGAACCCGCGGCGATGGCCTTGGCGACATCGGGATAGAGACCCGAATAAAATGCCTCATCGAAGAGCGCGGATTGATCAACGGGCTGTCGCCACCCCTCGCTGACAAACGAGCGGATGAGGTGCGCAATATGGACGCACTGGGGGGCGTCCGACACAGACTAATGATCGCCATCGACGAACTCCAGGCGGATCGATGGCGACAGGAGATAATTCTCCGTGACCCCAATGCCTCCGTACGGATCCTGAATGCCCTGGATGATGAGAGTGGGCGTAGCAAGCGTGGCCAGGTGGGCAAAGCGCTCGGGCTCCAGTACACGCATGGGATTTTTGAACGGGTAGGCCACGCAGACCACCGCAGTGACCTGCCGCCTCGAGGCAAAGAGGGTCATGACCGTAGCTCGGGAGGATCTACCGATGAGCAGGATATCCCTACCGGCGGCTATCTCCGGGACGATGCGCTCCAGGACGGCTAATCGCGATTCTAAGGACCATCCCAGCCCCGCTTGGGCGGCGAAATCGCGCAAGTCCTGATGCGAGACAAGCATCACTTGATCCGCGGTCAATAGGGGCCGCACAGCGTCCTCCAAGCCACGGTCAGCGGGGTAGGAGTCGCCGCCGAGATAAAATACCGACTTTGGCATGGTAAACAGGATTCCCCCGCCTCAACTCAGCCCTGAGCATCCATCAGCCGATACAGCGCTGCTAGCGTGATCGAGTGCATATCTGCCGGCAACACAATAGGAGTTGCCGCCTCATTTCGCTCGATGCGCGCGGCCGCTATCCGCGCCAGCAGCGAAGCTGCTTCTGATCGCTCGAGCGCCCGAGTACGCACCGTCGCAAAGCAGCGGCCCGGCCGCACCAAGGCTTCGTCGATGTCTCTGATGTTGGGCAGATTGGTGGTAAAGATAATCTTTCGGCCCTGTGCGCGGACCACGCCGTCCGCCACAGCCAGGAAGCGGTGCAAATCTACATTGCCATTGGAACGCGCCATCAACAGGTGATCCGCATCTTCGATCACGAACGCATCGTGCTTACCCGTGATGAAATCAACGAAAATCTCATCGGTTTCGAGTGCGCGCATGTCGGCGGTATAGAGCACTTGAGCGCTATCCGCCTTGCGAGCTGACATGGCGACCAATATGGCGCGCACCAATCTCGTTTTTCCCGTGCCTGGTGGACCCTGAAGAATCAGTACGGTCTCGCGCGACGTGAGGTAGCTCGCGATGAAGGCGGCCACCGGTTGCGCCAGAGTCGGATACGCTTCGTCGTAAGGCGCTGGATCGGCCATCTCGTCGAACGACGCGCTCGAGAGGCCCTGACGGCTGGAGAACTGCCAGTCGATCGTAAACATCTCGTGCCGCACCATTTGCTCGCCGACGATCCCCAACACTTTCGCGCGCACCTGCTCCAGCCGGTTTATGTTATCGGCCCAGATGTGAAAGGTGCAGGAGCCGTAATCGATCTTGCGGTTGCCTTCGACGCTGATGAATACGCCCGGCCCGTCCAACAGCAGCGATGTACTATCCATGCGCTGAGCGACAAGATCGGCGTGCAACGCCAGATCGTCGAAAACTTCGTCCAAGGGCCGTCGAACGGCGCAACGTACAGTGCGGTGAATCGCATAGCGCACGGCGCCTCGTTCGAAGGACTGCAGCGCTCGAAGCTTCAACAGCGTTTCTCCCGGGTCGGAGAGGTCACCGCGCAGCGACAGGTACATAGGCAAGCCGCCGGCCTCACCAGCGCTTCTCTCAAAATCGAATCGCAATCCCTTCATGGTCGTAACTCAAGGCAACAAAAAGCCCCTGTGAAAGTTCGCCAGGGGCTTCGTCGCTATGACGGGGCCGTCTGACTCGAAGCATTTCGCATCGAGGCATCGGCTCGAGGCGGTCACTTCAACAAGTATCTACACATCATCTTCATAGACCCTGAGGTCATAGCCTTCTCCGTTGTACGGCACTCGCCGCGCGCGGCGGCAAGACAGCCGAGTAGAATACTCAGCGCTTGTGTGTTGTCAAGAACAAATTCGGAACCCCAGAATCGTTCTCTTGACGGGGACTCAGTTGGAGTACTTGTGAGGGCGCCGATCATGGCACGCTGAATCCCGGCGCGTCCGGCCAGATCTCGACCGACTGCGCGCAACGAAAGCCGACATCGGCGAACGCGCGGCTCGGATCTTCGAGGCGTCGCGCCGCCAGGCGCTCGTGCACCGGATCGGTCTCTTGCCATGAGGGGCCGCGCAATACCGGAACGGTACCTTCGTTCGGCACGACCCATTCCCAGAGCGCACCGCCAAGACCGTGATTGCCGAATCGCCCGGTCGCGGGTTGCTGATCGACGGGGAGCAGCCGCCGGCTCGTTCCGCCCGCACTGCCTGCGGTGGGATCGTTGCCCCACGCAAACAGTTTGTGGTCGACGCCCCGCGCTACGAACTCCCACTCGTCTTCGGTAGGCAAGCGTCTGCCGCGCCAGTTGCAATAGGCTTTCGCCGATTCGTAGTCGATGCCGCGGACAGGATAGTTCGCAGGATCGCCTTCCGATGTCGCGTTCGCGTCGCGCAGCGTCTGCCAGTTGTCTCCCTGCCGAAACTGCGCGGCGCTGCCCTCGCCGGTGAATACACCGTTGGCGCGCTCGGCGCCGGTTTTGTAGTCCTTGGCGGCGACGAATGCGGCGAAGTCGCGATTGCTGACGCCGTTCGAGTCCAGGTAGAACGGCGCCAAAACGGCCATGCGGGGTGTCTCTGCGGCGAAATCCGCCGCGGCACAGGGCGTGGCCTTTTTTTGGCATAAGTTGAGGGCGAGATTGATCTCATCCGCACTGCTGCCGAGTCGCGCAAATCGCTTGCCGCTGTGATTGGCCGCAGCAAGTTCGGTCACGGCCTGAACCAGAGCCGGCGTTGCCTCGCTGGCGCCGCCCGCAGCCGCTTGCTTCTCCGCCTCGGCCAGCGATCGGGTTCCCTGTTGAAATGCTGGATCGCTGCGATCGACACCGAGCGCTCGTGACCGTGTCGCCAAGGATCGCGCACGGGCGAGCGAGTTTTCGAGGACGCGGCTGCCGCTGCCCACCACCGTCTGACGACTCCAGAAGATCCAGCCGATCAGTGCGGCGATCAGCAGAACCGCCGACGCGCCGCCAATCCACGTGAGCATGCCGGAGCGAGTAACGGTATGCGCTTCGAGCCCGGCCAGCACCTCTTCGATCGACGACGTGCGCTTGGCTCGGTCAAACGCGAGCGCTCGGGCGAGGGCTGCGTTTTGTGCGCGCGTGAGTGCCGCAATCGGAGCCGCGGCCATGCCGCCTTCGCGGGCCTGCAGCGGTGAACGGTGACCGAATGGGTGCTTGCCCGACAACATCTCGTAGATTACGCATCCCAGTGCGTAGACGTCATCGCGCTCGTCGGGCTCCATCCCCTGCAGCATTTCGCAACTCGCATAGGCGGGCGTGAGCGCGCCGAAGGCTGCCGGATCGACGCTGGACCTGCGGCCTCGGGCGGCTCGCGCTATTCCGAAATCGAGCAGCTTGGCCCTGCCCGAGGTCGTGATGAATACATTCGCGGGCTTCAAGTCGCTATGGATCACATTATGGTCGTGGGCGTAGGCCAAGGCCGCGCAGAAATCTTGGATCAGCGGCCACGCCCGGTCCATCGGCATGCCGCGTCCGAAGTCCTCTTCGAGCAATGTGGCGAGCGTCTTGCCCTCGAGATATTCCATGAGCATGTAGACTTCGCCGTGGTCCGAGTTCAGCGAGTACACGCCGACGATGTTCGGATGCTGAAGACCGCGGGTTTTGCGCACTTCTTCGCGCAGCAACGCGAGAGACTCCGGGTACTCGCGAATCTCGGGCTTCAAGACCTTGACGGCAAACCACTCGCCCGGCACTTCCGTGTCGCTCGCCAGGTAAACCGTCCCCATGCCGCCCGCACCCAACTCGCGCTCGAGCCGATAGCGATGCCCGAGCAGGTGACCAATGACGATCGGGCCGTATGAAGATTCGAGCAATTGCGGGTCCGCGCGCTCGGTTTGCACGCGCAACTCGTTGAGGCGGGTGCCCACGACGGCTGCATGATCCGGCGCTGCCGGCAACACGCGCATGCGCGTGTGAGTCGATGCAACCGATTCCAGGCCGAGTCGCCCGAGCGCGCCGGTCTCGATCACGCCGCTTGCTACCGCATCATCCAGGATAGTCCGTGCGAACTCCGGCGACACCGACCCGTCGCTCAAGACGCGTGCAACCAATGCCTCGAATTCAGCCGCATCGGTCGTGCCGGCGCCGAGAGCCGCGATGGCGGCGCGCATTTGCTGGATGCCGGTCGATGTCGTCATGCTACCGATGAACCGCGCGGCCCTGCTCCTCCTTGGCGATCGCTTCATCGAGCGCCGTGCGCGCCGATTGCAGTTGCTCGGGACTCAGGCCCGACCAATCAAACCCGGCGATCTGCGCGGGTGTGATCTGCGCCGGGGCGATTTTCGGGGAATCCCCGCCGGGCGGCTGCGCCTGCGGCGCGACAACTGGAACCACGCTCGGCTGCGGGCGTTTGAAAAACAACACAGCGGAGGCGACGACGAGAAGAACGGCAACGCCGCCGCCGATGATGAGCCTGCGTCGAATCTCGGCCCTCGATCGCCCGCCGCCGACCGGCGTGCCGCAGAGAGGACAGAAGCGCGCCGTCTCGGAAAGCTGCTGACCGCACTTGATGCAATTCATCTGGGACCTTGCGCGAGCTACGATCGAACGCAGCCGGCTTTCGTGCTGGCGCAAGCGTTGAGCTTGTGTATATTCTCTTCGAGCCGCTGGTTGAAAGCATTCAACATGTCCTGCAGATCGCCGATGGACACCTCGACAACGTCATGGCTCAGGCAGTGTCCCGTACCCGCAGTGACGACTTTCATGCGTGCCGTAGGGCGTTCCTGTGCATCGCCCAAACTTGCGAACGCCAGCAAATCGCCGCTGCCCAGAGCACAGCCATCGCCCGTGATCACACTGCTCGTGTCGATTGCGGCGGCAACCTGGAAAAGGTAAATGCGCGAGTAGCCCGATTGCATGATGTCGATCAGCGTCAACGGATGCTGGTTCGCATGCTCTGCGAGACTGAGGCGCACCTCCTTGTGTATTTGCGATCGGACGTCCTCGGGTACGGCCAGCGCATCACCTGTGGTCGGCGCAGCGCCGGACCCCGCGACAGTGGGAATTGCCGCGGCCGCCGGCTGATCGTCGCTTGATTTGAGCGTCGCGGGTTTGACATCGGTGCGCGCGATGGCCTGCGCCTGCAATGCGTTTGCCTGCTGTTTCAATTTATCCAGATCGATCGAGTCGGCGCCGGACGCCGCGGCATCCGCTGTGATCAGTCCTGCCGGCGGGGGCGGCGCGGGCGGTGGTGGCTGCGATACCGGCGAGGCCCGCGATCCCGGCGATCCTGGCGATGCCGGCGAGGTCGGCGAGGTCGGCGAGGTCGGCGATCCCGGCGAGGTCGGCGGCTGGTCCGGCGGCTGGTCCGGCGGCTGGTCCGGCGGCTGGTCGGATGGCATCGGCGCGCCATCGCTGATGACCTCCGCGGTGCCCTGATCAGAGCCCGACTCGTCTAACGGTGGAATGCCTTGGTCACCTACCGCGTCTGCCACCTGCATGTCGCCGAGCAGTTCGACCGGGTCGGAGTAGCGCTCGGGTGGTACGGCGAAGACCACATTCGGACCCGGACAGACCAAGCACTGCGGTCCTACGGCGATTTGAAACGCAAACGGAGAATAAAGCGCCGTGTAGACAGCCGCTGCATACCCGACAGGGCGATACACGAACGTGTCATAGCTGCCGAAATGCACGACCGTGTAGTAGCGGCGTACCGGCGTCGCCAATTCGCGCAATTGCCCCGCAATGATCGTTGCGTAAATCGTTCGCTGCACAATCGACGGCGGGGCACCACGCCTACCCGCGAACGAGGGTCCCATCGCGAAACTCTCGGCGTAGAGCGCTCGCCCGTTCGGCATGTAGGCCGCGCGCAATCCATTGTTGTAGCGTACGAATTGAGGACCGGTGACTTGGCCGACGCTATGAAAAGTGGCGCCCTCGACGGTTCTTCGGCCGTCGGTGTAAACGCGAGTCGTGGTACGACCATCGACGCTCACGTTTTGCCGGTAGGCACTGACATGAGCCTGACCTTGGGCGTCCACGCGCTGCTCGACGACGACCGAGGTGCGCGCTGATTCTCGATTGACTGCTCGGAATCCAGGGTGCCCCGCATTTGCGACCATTGTAGCCGTTGGGCTCAGCCGGGTTTCATGCTGTCCGAGCGGCGATGGCAATTCACGATGTTCCGGTACGCGCTCCGCCGGACCCGGATGCAGCGGCCCCGTGGCGTGAGATCCCGCATCGAGATTGCGCTGATTGTTGAAGGTATGTTCTTCGTGTTGCGGAGCCACCGGTTGGCGCACCGGCTCGTTCTGGCGGCCCGAGAATGGCCGCACGGGCTCGGGCGCGCGTCGGGCCGGTTGCTCGGCCGGCACCGGCCGCTGTCGCTGCTGCACTTGCGCCTTCGGGACGTGGACTACCGGCGGTGCATGATTGGCAGGCGCCGGACCGGCTTTGGTGCATGGCGCATTGGGTGTTGCATGGGGACAGTTCGCTGCCTGCACGGCAAGAGGGAACGAGGCCACGCAGGCCCAGACCATGAACGCCCGGACCATGAAGGCAGGACTTTTGGCGGTTCGGACCGTCTTTATGCTCGGTATATCCACGCACGCCACTCCTGGGCCCAATCCCTTAACCCGACCAGAGCTCGACGCAGTATACGGGCGCAGCAAAACCAGCCGCAAGTTCAGCCCCTGCGATGCGCGGCCAAGAGGTGACACGGCGCGCGCACTATTGTTCGGTTCCGTACAGTTAGCGAGCCGATAATATGCTCGAATGATGCAGTCCGATGATGCGGATTCTGCACATGAACCGCAAAGGCGAGTATGGAAGGTAAGCTAGAATGACTTCCGAAGAATTGAGCAAGATTCGGTCGTGGGACAAGCGCTGCGGCGACAACGAGACGACATTTTTCCCGATAACCCTGGACCGCAGGCGCTTACTCGAGTACGTCGATGAGTTGCAAGCACAGCTGGCAGCGCTGATTGACCGGCGCCCGATTCGTGCGGACGGGCGCTCATTGAAGCTAAAGGTGTTGAACGGTCCCAGAGCTATACCAGGCTCAGCCGCCGCCCCGAAGAAGTCGAAGCGCTTGCGGAGATAGCGGCCCCTCTAGGCGAAAACGTCGATCTGCGTCAGGGGTGTTTCGCCAAGCATGCGCTGCGTACTCGCATACAGCTCGACGCCGCGGCTCGAATTGTGGGGACTGCCTTGGGGAGCTTGCGGTGAGATACGCGCTGGGATGCGGGCTACAGGGGCGGCATTGCCATAGTCGGCCTGAAGGTACACAAGCGTGTCGTCCGGGCGGGAAGCGACGATCGTGACGCGTTTGAGGACGGCCTCGTCGGCAGCATTGCCCAGCGCGCGCACCAACGCCGTGGTCGGACGACCACCGGACTTTTCGCGTTCATTCGCGAGTAGCAGTGTCTGATTGCTGGGTATTACTTTCACGTACGTCTAACGATCCATCGTTCGAGCGCTCGCAGGCTGTCCCCAGGCTGCTCTCGGGGAACCTGAAGCAGGAGAATTACATCACACATCAATGCATTATGACGGGTTGCACCCGTTATCTGAGAAAATAGTGGTTACAACGGCAACCGTACGCGCGGCATCGCGCTCGAGCGCCTTTGACATAATCGCACCCGCGGATCGGTCTTCCCTTACGCGGTGTTGCCAGCGTCTATTGTGATCACGGTTCCCGTGATGTTCCGGCCCGCATCTCCCAGTAGGTACTCGACGCTGCGTGCCACATCGATCGGCTCGGCCATGCGGTGCAGGGCGCTGCGCCGAGCGATTTTCTCGCGTTGCGCCTCGTTGAGTTCCCCGGTCATCTCGGTGGCTATGAACCCTGGCGCAATAGCATTCACCGTGATGCCGAGAGATCCCACCTCGCGTGCCAGAGAGCGCGTAAATCCCACCAGCGAGGCCTTGGTGGCGCTGTATACCGAAAGCCCGCTGTAGCCGGTGGAAGCGACGATGGAGGCGATATTGACGATGCGGCCGTCGCGCTCCGCCATCATCGATTTGAGTACATACTTCGACAGCACGATGGGCGAAACGGTATTGAGCTGAATCAGGCGTTCGATGTCGCGGTCTCGCATGCTGGCAAGAATCGCGCTGGTGCCAAGGCCCGCATTGTTGACCAGGCCATAGACCGGCCCAAACTCGCTGCGCACCGCGCGCACCAGCGGCGAAATGGCGCTCAAATCCGCTAGGTCGCAGGCGCGATATTCAATCGCGCCGCGCCCCGCATCGGCGGCCGCCCGGCTTGCGTTGGATAGTTCTTCAGTGGGACGGCGGGCAAGCGCGATGACGCGATAGCCGGCACCGGCGAGTGCCCGGCTCATCTCGAGTCCAAGCCCGCGAGTGCCGCCGCTGACGATGACGTTACGCATCGGGGCGCACCAGTTTCCCCGCGGCGTTGAGCTCGAGCGCGGGTACGAAACGCAGCAGCGCCGGGACCTTATGGGCGGCGAGCGTGCGGCGGCAGGCATTGAGCAGGTCGCTTTTCACGCCTTCCGCGATGCCGGCATCAACCGCCTGCTCGACATCCAACAGAACCACTTCTGCAACCACCAGAGCCCCGGTAATCGGATTGCGGCGTGCCATCACGCGCGACATCCTCACCCGCGGATCGGCATTGAGCACCGACTCAACCTCTTCCGGGTAGACCTTGAGTCCGCCGACATTGATGATTCCGCCCTTGCGGCCGCGAAAATAATAGCGGCCCGCTTGAAGTTCCACCATGTCGCCCGTGTCGACAAAGCCGTCCTGATTCGCAAGCGGCGCGGGAGCCGCGCCAAGATAGCGCGCCGCGGTGCGTCCGGAGCGGATCCAGAGTGTACCGTCCTCCACTTTCATCTCGATAGCTGCACGCGGGTTGCCGATAAAGTCTACCGGAAACCCCGCCAGCCCATCATTCACATCGAAGGCCACGCCGGCCTCGGTGGAAGCGAACGCATGCGCAACACGGGCGGCGGGGTAAACCGCGCGCAGATTATCGAGCACCGGCTGATCCGCCACTTCGCCGGAGAGCCGCACGTACTCGGGTGCAATGAGCGCGGCATCGCCGCTCATCAGCGCACGGCGCCAGTGGGAAGGCGTTCCTGAAATGTGCGTTACACCCAAAGCGCCGGCGCGTGCCAGAAAATCATGGGTCGATTCGCCGCTGCTCGACAGCACCAGCGGCGATCCGGAAAGGACCGAGCGCAAGTAGATCTGCAGTCCACCGTAGCGTCTTATGTCATAGAAGGTGCTCCAAACCATGGGTTTGACCGACGCCGGATGTCGGGGTAGCGCTCCTGCGAGACTTTCAAACGTATGCGCCACGAGTTTTGGAACGCCCGTCGTGCCGGAGGTCAACAGGATCCACTCGGTGCTCTCGCTGCGCTGGCGCTTGAGATTCTCGGGGGCCAGCGGCAGGTGCAAGGCCTCGTCCGTGAGCACCGCCTCCGCCTCCGCGGTGGCGATCACACCGTCGAGTTGATCGGCTGTCAGATCGGGCGTGCAGAGGACCACTCGCCGCGCCACGCCGTCGAGTTCCACCAAGGCGAGGGCCGTGGGCAGTTGCTCGCGCGTGCTCAGCACGACCGACTTACCGCGCAGCGGCTCCAGCTTCCCGCGAAAAATCGATCCTGCCTCAAGATCGCGCAGTGGAATGGACGCGCTGCGACCGTGAAACGTGCCGTTGGGCGGCGCATCGGCCCGCGCAATGCTTTCCCATAAAGAACTCACGGCGCTGCCCGGCACAGCAGTCGAGCGGTTTCCGTCATAAGCGAGAGTCCTTTTGAGAGCAATAACTTCTCGCCGATGATTATCGTCCATGCGGCAAAGCAGCAGCAAGCAGCGCGAGCTGCGAGGCTATGGCATTCTGTCAAAATCATCATGGACGCCGCACTTTCGCCATGCTTAGGAGAGCTATTTCCCGCGGGCGCTGTAGCGGCGGAACTGCGCGAGCCGGGTTGCCCGGCCCTGCTGTTGCCGGCCGAGGCGCAATTCCTGGGAAAAGCGCTGCGCAAGCGCGCGCAGGAGTTTGCCGCGGGACGAGTGTGCGCGCGCCGGCTGCTTGCGGAATTCGGAATCCGCGATTTTCCGCTTGCGGTTGCCGAAGACCGGCAGCCGCTGTGGCCCGACGGCATAGTCGGCAGCATTACGCACACAACGGGGTTCTGTGCCGCCGTGGTCGCGCAGAAGAATCGGCTGGCCGCGATCGGCTTGGATTGCGAGATAGCGGCAGGCGTCAAACCGGAACTATGGTCCGCCATCTGCACGCCGGACGAGTCGCTGTGGCTGAGCTCGTTGCCTGAATCGGAGCGCAAGCCAGCGGCCACGCTGATATTCTCGGCCAAGGAAGCATTCTACAAATGCCAGTATCCGCTCACGCGAGAACGCTTGAGATTTCACGACGTCAGCGTGGAGCCGCTCGCATGGGGCAATCATCGCGGTGATCTAGTCGTCCGTACCCATCGGAGCATCGCATTCGCGGCACATGCGGTGCTGCCCATGCAGGGACGCTATCTTTTCCATGAGCAATTCGTCACCGCCGGCATCGCTGCGGTTGCGCCGCCGGCTTCGTCTTAGTAGGCGTTGTCGTCGCGAAACACCTTGAGAACGGTCAACAGAATGATTTTGATGTCGAGCATCGGCGACCAGTGCCGCAAATAATCGAGATCGAAATTCACGCGCGCTTCCATCTGCTCCAATTGCAAAGTCTCGCCGCGGCAGCCGTTTACCTGCGCAAGACCGGTGATGCCGGGCAGCACCTTGTGGCGAACCATGTAGCCCTTGATGAGTTTGCGGTACTCCTCGTTGTGCGCGACCGCGTGCGGCCTCGGGCCGACCAAGCTCATCCGTCCCTGTAGAACGTTGATGAGCTGCGGAAGCTCATCCATCGACGATCGGCGCAGCAGGCTGCCGACCGGAGTGATCCGGTTGTCGGATTTTGACGCCTGCCGTATCTGCGCGCCGTCCTCGGTCACACGCATGGTGCGGAATTTGTAAACCGCGATCTCGCGGCCGTCCAATCCGTAGCGCCGCTGCTTGAAAATGATCGGGCCGGGTGACGAAATTTTGACCATGATCGCGATCAGCACCAGCAGCGGCAGCAGCAGCAGCAGAATCACCGCGGAAAATCCAATGTCGGTGAGGCGCTTCGCCACGCCGCGGTATCCGTAGAACGGCGTTTCGCACATCGCAACCACCGGAATGCCATGAATCTCGCCGGAGCGCGCTTGAATCAAGTCAAATACGAAAATGTCGGGCACATAGTAAATCGATGCCGTGGTGTCGCGCAGATCGTCCAACAAATTCATGACGCGCTTGATGTGCCGGATCGGCAGCGCGATGAAAATCACATCGGTGCGCTTGTCCTTCACGTGCTGCGACATGTCGCTCAAGGTGCCGATGAGCTTGGTGCCTGCTTCCATGCCGAGCCGGTCGTTGCTGCGGTCGTCGAAGAACCCGCTGACCTCCAGGCGCATGCCCGGGTTGCTCTTCAAGCGGCGCGCGAGCTCCAAGCTGCTGCTGTTATAACCGGCGATGATGGCGCTGCGATTGTCGAAGGCCCGCATCAAGAAGCGGCGCATCATCTCCTGCATCGCCAGGGTGGCGGCGATCAGCGCCACGGGCGTGACCACCGCCCATGTCAGGAAAATGCTTCGAGGATATTGAGTCAGAGAGTGCGTGATGTAGCCGACCGCGAGGAGTACGCCGAGCAGCAACATCCAGCGGAAAATAACATCGACGACGGCCGACACGCGCGCCGAGGCGAGCTGGGTGCTGACCTCGCGCGGCGGCTGCACCAGGATCAAACACAGCACCGCGACGATCACGATGGCGGCCGAGGACGGATCGAAGGTGTTGCCGAATAAAATGATCGTGGCGTACAGCGAGGCGACGGCCACCACGGCGGGCATGATCGCCTGCAGTGCGGCCATTACCGCAACCAGAAAGCTTTGCTTGAACAAGACCGGCTGGGTCATTGAATATCCGTCGATGCGCGCACTCCATTCCTTCGTATTCGTCGTGAGCGACTTAATCATCGCATGATCACCCTGCGTGGTCGGGCAAGTCCAACGATTTAGTCTTCATCTGAAATGACAAGTGTTAAATCGAGCATGGGTCGGGGGGCCGCTGCTCGCCCAGATGATATTCTAAGCCGCTATGGCGAACGTTCCATTACTCGATCTTAAGGCGCAATTTGCCCAAATTCGCGCGGAGGTCATGCCCATCATCGAGCAAGTGTGCGCGAGCCAGCGCTTCATCCTGGGGGAGCACGTGTCCGGGCTGGAGGCGGAGCTGGCCGGTTATTGCGCCTGCGCCGCTGGAATCGGCGTTTCCTCGGGGACCGATGCGCTGCTTCTCGCGCTGATGGCCTTAGGGGTGGGCGCCGGCGATGAAATTATTACAACACCTTTTACCTTCTTCGCCACCGCCGGCACCATCGCCCGGCTCGGCGCTCGGCCCCTGTTTTGCGATATCGACCCGATTACGTTCAATTTGTCGCCCGCAGCGGTGCAGACCTTCATCGACCAACAGTGCCTGGTTCGATCAGGCAGGTTGATCAATCGCAGCACCGGCGGGGTGGTGAAGGGACTGATGCCTGTGCATCTCTACGGCCAGTCGGCCGATATGGATCCATTGATGTCCATCGCACGGCAGCATCGCCTGAAAGTCATTGAGGATGCCGCCCAGGCCATCGGTACCGAATACAAGCATGTGCGCGTCGGCTCCATCGGCGATATTGGCTGTTTTTCATTTTTTCCCAGCAAGAACTTAGGCGCATTCGGCGATGCGGGCCTGTGTACCACCAACGACGCGGAACTTGCCGAAAGCATGCGGGTGCTGCGGGTGCACGGCGGCAAGCCAAAGTATTTTCATGCGGTCATCGGCGGCAACTTTCGCATCGATGAACTGCAGGCCGCCGTGCTGCGGGTGAAATTGAAATACTTGGACGGATGGACTGAAGGCAGGCAACGCAACGCCGCCGTCTACGATGCCGCCTTTGCCGATGCGCACTTCGCCACGAAGCTCTCGACGCCCCAGGCGCCGGCGAATGGCAGGCACATATTCAATCAATACGTGGTCCGCGTCCAGAAGCGCGATGCGCTCAAGGATTTTCTGGCGCAACGCAACGTCGGCACCGAGATTTACTACCCGGTTCCGCTGCACCTGCAGAAATGCTTTGCCTACTTGAATCACAGGCCGGGAGATTTTCCCGAATCAGAGCGTGCCGCGCTGGAATCGCTGGCGTTGCCGATCTATCCGGAACTCGACGGCGGGCAGCTCGAGCACGTGGTCGCGAGCGTTGCAGAGTTCTACCGGGTCTGAAGAGGATTTTGCCTCAGCTTTTCTTGAAGTCGTCCGGCAGCAGCTGGTGGCGCGACAGCAATTTGTAGAAATCGGTGCGGTTGCGCTTTGCCAGGCGCGCCGCCTGACTGACATTGCCGGTCGTTATTTGCAGAATCTGCGACAGATAGTTGCGCGTGAATTCATCTCGAGCTTCATCGAACGAGGGAAGGCGGCTCGGATTGCCGCCGAGAGATTGCTGCACCAGTTCGGCGGTGATGATGGCGCCGTGCGACAGCGCGACGTTTTGCCGCACGACATTGTAGAGCTGCCGCACATTGCCCGGCCACTCGGCCGTCGCCAATAATTCCACCGCTTCCGGGGCGTAGATCTTGCGCTGACCGCTTTCCTTGGCGATTTGCTCGAGAAAATGCGCGACCAGCAGAGGAATGTCCTCGCGGCGCCGGCCCAAAGAAGGAACTTCGATGTGTACGACATTCAACCGGTAGTACAGATCCTCGCGAAATTCGCCGCTCACCATCAGTTCGTGCAGGTCGCGGTGAGTCGCGGAAATGATGCGCACATTGGTCTGTAGGGTTTCGGTCCCGCCCACGGTGCGAATTGCATTCTCCTGCAGCACCCGCAGCAGTTTGACCTGCAGCCGCATAGGCATATCGCCGACTTCGTCGAGCAGCAGCGTGCCGCCGTCGGCGGTTTCGAACAGGCCCTGCTGCGCGCGCGTGGCGCCGGCGAAGGCGCCTCGCTCGTGGCCGAACAGTTCCGATTCCAGCAGATTTTCCGCCATCGCGCTGCAGTTGACGGAGACGAACGGCTTATTGCGCCGTGGGCTCGCCTCGTGAATGGCGCGCGCCAGCAGTTCCTTGCCCGTGCCGCTCTCGCCGGTCAGAAGCACCCGCGCGTCCGTTCCGGCCACCATGTTGGCCTGCGCCAACTTGTCTTCCATCATTTGATTGCGCGTAATGATGTTCGATCGCCAATCTTCGTCGACGTGCGCAAAGCCCGATACTTTGAGGGCCTTCTGCACGTGATCGAGCAATTCCTGTTTGTCGACCGGTTTGGTGAGGAACCCGAAGGCGCCGCTCTGCGTCGCGTGCACGGCATCGGGAATGGTGCCGTGCGCCGTTAAAATGATGACTCGCAGGCCCGGCCAGCGGCTTTGCAGTTCCTTGAGCAGGCCGATGCCGTCCATGTTGTCCATGCGCAGATCCGTAATCACAAGATCGGGCCGGAAGCGCACGCACGCGGCGAGCGCTGCGGCCGCACTTTCGACGGCTTCGACTTCATAGTTCTCCGCGCGCAGGCGGATGGTCAACAGGCGCAGCAGGCCCGGATCATCATCGACCACGAGGATGCGGGCCTTGCGCTTTTGCGGCGTCGTGGGCTCGCGCGAACTGGACTGCAAACCGAAGGACAGCGGGGTGGTAGCGGCATTGGAATAAGCGTTCACTGCAATCTCTCCGGTCCTACCATTTATGGCGTGTGGGTTCCAGTCGTCCCGCGATCATTGATCGAGCGTTGCTCGATATGAGTGACCGCCTCGAGTTTAGCGCGAGCCTCATCCAGGGCCTTGCGTAACTTCGCATTTTCGTCCGATTCAGCCTGCAGCCTGCGATTGACCGCCTGCAGCTTGTCGCGCGAATCCGGTGGGGCCTCCACGCGCAACCGCGTGTTTTCAGCCTGAAGAATCAGCCTTTGCTCGACCTCTTTGAGCGTCACGGCCGCCAACAATCGCTCCGCCGGCAAGAGAGTCTCAGGCCTCGCCAGCAGCTCCGACAACTGTCGCTGTGCTGCGACGGGGTCGGCACCGCTATAGCCCGGCGTCGCCAGGGCGAGCGCGTACCTGAGCTTGTTGCTGGTCGTGGGCGTGAGTTCGGCCGCATCCTTGGCCGACTGAAACAGTTCGGCCTGACGGCCGGGGTCGCCTTGCGGCAGGTTATTCATCATGTCGAGCAGAGGCGCAATCGAGCTCGCGTCCGGGGTCGGACCTTCCTGAACCGCTGGGGCGGGCGATTTCGCACCGCCCAAGCTGCCGCAGCCACCCGCCATCGACAGCAGGAGAGCCGATGCTGCAATGCGATTTGCGTTACGCAGCATGGGCCTTTTCACGGGCCTGCGCGGCCGTCTGCCGCAGGGGCAGGCGCACGCGGAAGTGCGCGCCGCCGGCCTTGGCCTCGAGGATTTCGATGCTGCCGCCATGGGCATTGACGAATTCCGTGACCACCGATAATCCGATTCCGGTTCCTTTGACGTGACCGCCCTGAGGGGTTTTGCCTTGATAAAAGGCTTCAAATATGCGGTTTCGCTCATCGACCGGGATTCCCGGGCCGCTGTCCATCACGTCGAGCAGCAGCTGTTCGCGCTCGCTGCGGGCGTGCAGTGAAATGGTGCCGCCGCGCGGCGTGAACTTGACGGCATTCGACAGCAGATTATCGAGAATCAGACGAACCTTGGCGCGGTCGGCGAGGGGAGTCAGATCCTCTACTTGAACGTCGAGGCGCACGCGCTGCGCGACCAAGGTGAGCTGCTGGTTTTCCAGCACGCTCTTGATCAATGGCCGCAACTTGAACTCGGAGATTTCCAAACCAACGCTCTTGGCCTGCCAGGCACTGAAGGACAGTAGATTTTCGATCAGCCGCTGAAGCTTCATGCCGTTCTCGCGCAAGATTGCCGTGACTTCGCGTTGGCTGCTTTGCAGCTCACCGACCGCGCCGTCCATCAACAGTTCGGTTCCTTCGCGGATATTCGCCAGCGGAGTTTTCAATTCATGCGACATGTGTCGCAGAAATCGGTTCTTTTCCTGCGCCAAATCCAATAATCGGCCCCTGAGCCACTCCAGCTGCGCCGCCAGCCGCTCCAAGTCGGCCGGACCGCGAATGGCAATCGGCCTGGAAAAAGTACCCCGGCCGAGTTCGCTGATGGCCCGGTCGATGGCCCGAATCGGCCTGCCGAACAGATAGGTGAAAACGCCGACCACGGCGAGCGTCATGGGCACGAGCAGCAGTGTCTGCCAAACCAAATTCTGCTGCGCGTGCTGTGTCTCGAGTTCCATGCTCGCGGTTTCGCGGTCGATCTGCAGACTGATCCGATCGGAGACGTTGGAGGCCGCGTCCAGAAGCTGCGGAAAGGTGTTGATCAGTTCTGCCATGTGCGCCGAGTTCGGCGCCGCATGCTTCAGATCCTCGAGCAAGCGATTGGCCTGGTCCTCGATCGAGCGCGCGCCCTGCTGCGATCCTTTGTCCAAAGGCAGCGTGAGCAGGTCGTGGATGGTGTTGACCAAGCGCGCATGGTTGCGCGCGTAATCATCCATCAGCGTCGCGCTGCCGATGATTTGATACAGGCGCGCCGTGCGCTCGAGCGAACCGATCTCTTCGAACATTCGCTGGTTGTTGCGGGTACCCTGCATGCCCTGAACCACGAGCTGTTGGCTGCGAATCGACAGCCGATTCATCTGCACGGCCGCGTTAACGATGGCAAACAGCAGCGGGGCGGCCACGATCGTGAAGCCGATCAGCATCAGACCGCTCAGGGACCTGGGTCGGGGCAATCGCATGAGCGGCATTCTACCAGCGTGGTGCGGACAAAAAGGAGTGACGCATCTGTAGAATTGAATTGTATGAGCAGCGATGCACCGTATTCCCAGCTTTCGCCCGAGACGGTTTTGGACGCGATCGAAGCGGTTGGTTTTCACTGCGACGGTCGGGTGCTGGCGCTCAACAGCTACGAAAACCGGGTTTATCAGATTGGCATCGAGGATGGCCAACCCGTGGTCGCCAAATTCTATCGTCCCGGCCGCTGGAGCGATGCCGCGATCCGCGAGGAGCACGCCTTTGCCCTTGAACTCGCGGGCCAGGAAATTCCCGTGGTCGCGCCGCTATTCAAGGAGGGTGAGTCGCTGCACGACCATCACGGATTTCGCTACGCGGTGTTTCCGCGCCGTGGCGGCCGCTGGCCGGAATTGGGAACTCACGAAGACCGGGAGTGGGTGGGGCGGTTTCTCGGCCGCATCCATGCCGTCGGACGCGCCGCCCGCTTCCACGAGCGCGGCTCGCTCAGCATCGAGGATCTTGGCCGAAACGCCCGTGATTTCGTGCTTGACGGCGATTGGATGCCCGACTACTTGGCTGCCAAGTACGCCGATCTCACCGACCAACTCTTGGAGGAGGTTGAAGTGCGGGCTGACGGGTGGAGCGGCGCCGCAACGGCGCGCATCTTGGGCGACTGTCACCGCGGCAACATACTATGGACGGACTCAGGGCCGCACTTCGTGGATCTTGATGATTGTCTCACCGGTCCCGCCATTCAAGATCTGTGGATGCTGCTGTCCGGCGGTCTGCAGGAAATGCGCACGGAGCTGCATGATTTGCTGAAAGGCTATGAGCAATTCTCGCCATTCGACCGCCGGGAAATCTCCTTGATCGAGCCGCTGCGCGCTCTGCGGATGGTGCATTACTCGGCATGGTTGGCGCGCCGCTGGCACGATCCGGCTTTTCCGATGGCCTTTCCCTGGTTTGCAGAGCCGCGCTATTGGGAGCAGCATTATCGAGCGCTCGAGGATCAGCTAAACGCCGTACGCGAACCTCCTCTTGAGCTGTGATGCGAAGCCGCGAGTTGAGATCGGCGGCGTATTTGGTGATTATATGAACATGGCTGGCGACAACACGCGGATAAACATCGCACGAGTCCTATTGCTGTGCGTGGCGGTGGCGGTAAGCGCTTGTCACAAGGACTCGGCGCAGCAAGCGGCGATCCAAGCCGCAGCACAGGCGCGAATGAAAGCTCCCGTGGTCGCCAAAAACGGACCGACCGTCGCAGAACTCACCGCGGGGATGGTCGAGGCGGCCGTACAGGGCAAATCCCAGGCGCCGGTCGCTCTGAAGTTTCAACTGGCGCAGCGGCCGAAGGTGGGGCAGGCCTTGGACATCAACTTGGCGCTGATACCGCAAGTCGATGCGGGTCCGGTCACCATGAAGGTCAGCGGTGGCGACGGCCTCACGCTGGCTGCCGATACGAACGAATTCGACTTTGCCGCGATCGCGGCCGGCCAGGTTTACAAATCCCAATTGAATGTCACGCCGACGAGCGAGGGGGTGCTGCTCATCGGTGTGACCGTATCGGTCAAACGCGATGAACTCACCGATGTAAAGGCCTTTTCGATTCCCATTATCGCCGATCGCTGAAACTTAAGGCGCGAAGGGCCTTAAGGCTCTATAATGGTGGGTTTCCTCAAGGGCCTCACCGTGACTCAGAAACTTCGCAACATCGCCATCATCGCGCACGTGGATCATGGCAAGACCACGCTCGTCGACCAGCTGTTGCGCCAGTCCGGGACGCTCGACGCGCGTAAGGACTTGCAAGAGCGGGTCATGGACTCGAATGATTTGGAGCGCGAACGCGGCATCACGATCCTGGCGAAGAATACCGCGATCAATTGGGGCGACTATCGCATCAACATCGTGGATACACCGGGACACGCCGACTTCGGCGGCGAAGTGGAGCGCGTGCTTGCGATGGTCGACTGCGTGCTTCTGCTGGTCGATGCGGTGGACGGTCCCATGCCGCAGACGCGCTTTGTGACTCAAAAGGCATTCAAACATGGGCTACGGCCCATCGTCGTGATCAATAAGATCGATCGCGACGAAGCCCGCCCGGGTTGGGTGCTGGACCAAACCTTCGATTTATTCGACCGTCTCGGCGCAACCGACGAACAATTGGATTTCCCCGTCATCTATGCCTCTGCGTTGCGCGGATTTTCCGGTCTGGATTCGACCGTGCGCGAGGGCGACATGCAGCCCTTGTTCAAGACCATCGTCGAGCACTGTCCGCCCCCCGACGTGGACGCGGACGGTCCGTTGCAGCTGCAAGTCACGCTGCTCGATTACTCGAGCTATGTCGGCGCGATCGGCATCGGGCGCATCAAGCGCGGCACCATCAAGCGCGGCATGGCCGTCACCGTGGTGTCGCGCGACGGACAGCAGCGAACCGAGAAGATCACGCAGATTCTGGGATTCCACGGTCTGACGCGTATCGAGGTGGAATCGGCAAGCGCGGGCGACATCGTTGCCTTCGCGGGCATCGCCGAGCCCAAGGTATCGGACACCTTGTGCGACCCGGCGACGGTCGAGCCGCTGCCCAGCCTCACGGTCGACGAGCCGACCATCAGCATGACTTTCGAGGTCAATACCTCGCCGTTCCTCGGCCGCGAAGGCAAGTTCGTCACCAGCCGGCAAATTCGCGAGCGCCTCGAGCGCGAAGCCATACACAACGTGGCGCTGCGTGTGGAGCCGACGGCGGATCCGGACAAATTCGTGGTTTTCGGCCGGGGCGAATTGCATCTCGGCGTATTGCTGGAAAACATGCGCCGCGAAGGCTATGAAATGGCCGTTTCCCGGCCGCGCGTGGTCATCAAACAGATCGACGGCGCTGCACACGAGCCGTACGAGCAAGTCACCGTCGATGCCGATGCCGACGCGCAAGGAGCCATCATGCAGGCCCTCGGCAGCCGCGGCGCTGATCTGAAAGACATGCAGGCCGACGGGCGCGGACGAGTGCGGCTCGAGTACATGATTCCGTCGCGCGGTTTGATAGGATTCCAGACTGAATTTCGCACGATGACTCGCGGTACCGGGCTTCTGCATCACGTGTTCGATCATTACGGACCGGTGGTGCAAAAAGAGTTGGGCCAGAGGCCCAACGGTGTGCTGATCTCCAATGGACAGGGTGTCGCTCTGGCTTATTCGCTGTTCAGTCTCCAGGAGCGGGGCCGGCTATGCATCGGCGCCAACGAAGAGGTCTACGAGGGCATGATCATCGGCATGAACAATCGCGACGATGATCTGGTGGTGAATCCGCTCAAGGGCAAAAAGCTCACCAACATGCGCGCATCGGGCAAGGATGAAGCCGTGGTGCTGTCGCCGCCGATCCGTTTCTCGCTCGAGCAGGCCATGGAGTTCATCGATGACGATGAACTCATCGAAGTAACTCCCAACTCGGTTCGGCTCCGCAAGCGTAATTTGAAGGGTACCGATCGCAAGCGCTCGGGGCGCGAAACCGCGGATCAGGGAATTTAACCGATTATTGGCCGAACCGAGACTCACGTCACGCCGCCACTACGGGATCTCCCTAACATCTGCCGCGTAGGGCTGCCGGAGTGCGCCCTAAGTATACGCGCGGGAGATCGGTTACTTGTCACGCGAAATTGCGGCTGCAGTTCACAGCGAGCCGGCGCCATCAGCGGACAGCCTTAACCCACTGTTGGAACGTCAAATCGCGGAATCGCGCGGCAGCGGCGGCGGGCCCGATTTGGACCAACTCTTGAGATCGATCAGCGCGCACTACGATCGCCTGGATGCCGAACGGCGCGGTGTCGTGCGCTCCATGCAGATCATGTCCGATGAAGCGCGTGCGTTGTCGCGTGAAATACGCGAAGAGACCGCCACCCACCTGCAAGCCATCCTCGACAATGTCAAAGATGCCATCATCACGGTCGATGATGGCGGGCGCATAGAAACATTCAATCACACCGGCGAGCGCATCTTCGGTTACGCCAGTGCCGAAATCTTGGGTCGATCGCTGGGATTCCTGCTGGCCGACATCGACCCGAAAAATCCCGTCGAATATCTCGCGCGCCTGGCCGTCAAGGACGACGACACGCACGTCGATCTCGCCGCGCATCAGACCTGGGGTCATTGCAAGAACGGAAATCGCGTCTCGGTGGAGATCGCGGTCAGCAAGGCCAAGCTCAACGGCAGCGAGGGCTACATCGTTTGCATTCGCGACACCACTGAGCGGCACATCGCGGAAACCTCGGTGCGCGAGAGCGAGGGGCGCTACCGCACGCTGGTGGAACATGCTCCTGAAGCAATCATCGTATTCGATGTCGACGCGGGCAAGTTTGTCGACGTCAATGACAACGCCTGCCGCTTCTTCAAGATGACGCGCGAAGCCCTGCTCAATTCCGGTCCGGAGAAGATCAGCCCGGCGACCCAGACGGATGGCACATCCTCGTTTGGCGTGGCTCGCGGCTACATTCAGAGCGCTCTCGCCGGCGCGGTGCCGGTATTCGAATGGGTGCATTGCGATTCCACCGGCCAGAATTTCCCCTGCGAAGTCAGATTCGTGCGCCTGCCAAGCTCCAATCGGCGATTGCTGCGCGCCAGCATCATCGATATCACGGAGCGCAAGCGCGCGGATGCGGTTGCCGCCGGTGAGCGGCGAGTATTCGAGAAAATCGCCGCCAATGCGCCGCTGTGCGCGGTTCTCGAGGCGATCTGCGAATTGATCGAGCGCGCCATGCCGGAGAGCTGCTGCGCGATCAATTTGTTGGATGCGGATAAGCAGGCCTTGAGCCTGGGCGTGGCGCCGAATCTTCCGCGCGAGTTTGTAGCCGCCATGGACTATGCGCCGATAGGCATTAGGTTCGGCTCCTGCTCCGCCGCGGTATATTTGAACCGCCTGGTCATCGTCGCCGACATCGAAACCGATGCCCTGTGGGAATTCCGCCGTGAAGCGGCGCGTCACGCGGGCTTGAGAGCGGCATGGTCGGCGCCCATCGTTGCTTCGGACGGACAGGTGGTGGGGACCTTCGCGGTTTACCGCCGGCACCCGGGTATTCCCCTGTCCCGCGATCACGATCTCATGCTGCGCATGGCGCAGATAGCCGGCATCGCCGTCGAGCGCCGCGCTGCCGAGGATGCCTTGCGCAATAGCGAGTCGAAATTTCGCGGCCTGTTTGAAAGCGTCATGGAGGGTGTTTACCAAACGACGCGCGACGGCCGCATCCTGGTCGCCAATCCTGCCTTCGTCAATCTGCTGGGCTACAGCTCGGCGGAAGAGGTCTATCAGATTCCGGCGGGTGCGTTGTACTGGTATCCGAGCGATCGCGAAACCTTCGCGCGGCGCGCGGAAAACGAAGGCGAGCTGCGCAACGAAGAATATGTGATGCGCCGCAAGGACGGCTCCATGCTGGTGGTCGTGGACAATTGCCGCGTGGTTCGCGACAAGCAGGGCCGCGTTTGCGGCTTCGAGGGCACGCTCACCGATATCACGGAGCGCAAGAAGGCGGAAACTGCAGTCTTCCAGGCCAAGGAACGTGCGCAGGTCACGCTGCAATCCATCGGCGACGCGGTCATCACCACTGATTCCGAGGGCCGCATCGACTACATGAACCCGGTCGCCGAGAGCTTGACCGGATGGGAAAACCGCGAGGCGCAGGGAGAATTGATCGGCAATGTCCTCACGGTTGTCGACGAGACGACTCGGGAGGGTAGCGAAAGCCCCGTGGTGCGTTGTCTTCGGGAGGGGCAGGTGCTTGGGCTGGCCGAGCACACCGTACTGGTGCCGCGCCGCGGCCACGAAATCGCCATCCAAGATTCCGCGGCGCCGATCCGCGATCGCGCCGGCAACCTCATCGGCGCGGTCATGGTATTCCACGATGTCAGCAAGGAGCGCCGGCTGCACCGCGCTCTGCACTATCAGGCGAGTCACGATGCGCTTACCGGTCTCATCAACCGTCGGGAATTCGAGAAGCGGCTCACCGCCGCCGTTGAACAGGCGCGGCTGGACAATCAGGCGCGTAATGTCCTGTTGTATCTGGACTTGGATCAATTCAAGCTGGTCAACGACACCTGCGGCCACCCCGCCGGCGATTTGCTTCTGAAGCAGATCACCGGGGTGCTGCAGTCTCGAGTGCGCGGCGGCGACACGCTCGCCCGCCTGGGCGGAGATGAGTTCGGCATCCTGCTGCAAGATTGTTCTCTCGATCAGGCGCTGCGCGTCGCGGAAAATGTGCGCCACGCCATTCGCGATTACCGCTTCACTTGGCAGGATGGCGTGCTGTCCATCGGCGTGAGCATCGGGATCGTGGAGATCACCAACGAGGTGCCCACCGTCGCCAATGTGATGAGCGCCGCCGACGTGGCGTGCTACTCAGCCAAGGATTCGGGCCGCAATCGCGTCCAAGTCTATAAGCCGGACAATGTGCCGGAGCGGCATCGAGAGATGCATTGGGTGTCGAAGCTGACCCGTGCGCGCGATGAAAGCCGCTTTGAATTGTTCTTCCAGCCGATCGTGCCGATCGGCACCAATGCCCACGATCGGGAACACTTCGAATTGATGCTGCGTCTGCGGGACGAGTCGGGGGTCATCGTCGCGCCCGCCGAATTCATTCCCGCCGCGGAGCGCTACAACATCATGCCGTCCATCGATCGTTGGGTGGTGCGCCAAGCCCTCGACCGGGTGGTTCACCGCATAGAATCGGGCATCAAGCCCTTCACGATCGCGGTGAACCTGTCCGGGACTTCGCTCAACGATGCGCATTTCCTCGAATATCTGATCGCGGAACTTGGCGCCAGCGAATTGGTCGCCGGTGCGATGTGCTTCGAGATTACCGAAACGGCCGCCATCGAAAACCTGGGTAACGTCGCTTACTTCATGCGCGAACTGAAATCCCGCGGCTGTCACTTCGCGTTGGATGATTTCGGCAGTGGCCTGTCTTCCTTCATGTATCTGAAGACTTTGCCGGTCGACTACCTGAAGATCGACGGCCAGTTCGTCGAAAATGTCACCCGCGATCCGGTCGATCGCAGCATGGTCGCGGCGATCAGCCAAATCGGCAGAGCCATGGGCATCCAAACCATCGCAGAGCGGGTGGAATCGCCCGAGGTGCTGGCCGAATTGGGCCGCTTGGGAATCGGCTTCGCTCAAGGGTTCCACATCGCCAAGCCGCGGCCAACCAGCGAATTTCCCTACCTGCGCTGAACAATTTCTCCGATCGGCGTATTCTTGCGGGTGGCTCACTAAATTCCGCCCGAAGGAGGAAACTCATCATGATTCTGGGAATGTCCACGGCTGCTTTTACACAGCTTCATGTGATCATCAGCCTCATCGCCATCGTTACCGGCATCGTGGTCGTGTTGGCCATGCTGGGTGCACGACTCTTCGCCGTCACGACCACGATTTTCCTGATCACCTCAGTGCTCACCAGCGTCACCGGCTTCATGTTCCCGACGCCGTTTGACGCCGCGGACGTCGTGGGTATCATCTCGCTGATTGCCTTGGCCGGCGCCAGCCTGGCGCTCTACGCTTACAAACTGGCGGGATCCTGGCGTGGTACCTACGTGGTGAGCGCGACCCTTGCCTTGTACTTGAATTGCTTCGTCCTCGTGGTCCAGAGTTTCCAGAAGATCGATTTTCTGCATGCATTGGCGCCCACGCAGAAGGAGCCGCCGTTTGCCGCTGCGCAGGGCGTGGTGCTGCTCCTGTTCATCGGACTTGGCTTCGCGGCGTTCAAGAAGTTCCGGCCTATGGTGCGCGCGCCCGCAGTAGCTTGAGCCGAGCATGGCGTTTGAACTGCAACCCAGAATCCACAATGATTTGATCCGGTTGGAGCCGCTCAAGGCGGAGGATTTCGAGTCCCTGTATGCCGTGGCGTCGGATCCGCTGATCTGGGAGCAGCATCCGAGCAGCGATCGGTACAAGCGCGAAGTCTTCGACAATTTTTTCAAGGGCGCGATGGACTCGGGCGGCGCTTTCCGGGTGCTCGACAACACCAATCAAGAGCTGATCGGCAGCTCCCGGTATTACGATCTCGACGAGCCGCAGCGCAAGGTCAGCATTGGCTATACGTTCATCGCTCGAAGCCGCTGGGGAAGCAGCTACAACGGCGCGCTGAAAAGCTTGATGCTCGACCACGCGTTCCGATTCGTGGATCGCGTGATCTTTCAGGTGGGCGTCCATAACTGGCGCTCGCGCAAAGCCATGGAAAAGCTCGGCGGGGTGTACATCGGCGAGGAGTCGGTCAGCTATGCCGGCGAGCCGGCGCACCCCAACGTTGTTTTTAAGATCGACGCCGCCGACTGGGCCGGCAGATCGCGGGCCCGAAGCGCTTAGCTGAGCCTCTGCAGCGTCACCGGCAAGCCGTCACGCGGCTTGGCGATCGGCACCAGCTGATAGGGCATGGTGTAGCCCGGCGCGATGCTCCAGCGGTAGCGCAGCAACAGCTGGTGCATGATTGCCTTGACCTGCAACGTTGCGAAGTGCTGGCCAATGCATACGTGCGCACCGCCGCCGAACGGCACCCAGGCGAAGGCATGCCGCTTGTCTTCCTGGCGAGCCGGGCTGAAGCGCTCGGGATCGAAGGACTGCGGATTGCTCCAGAGCGACGGCATGTAGTGAACGTGCATCGGGTACACGCCGACCATCGTGCCGGCCGGTATCCGGTAGCCCAGAAATTCGGTGTCCTTCACGCACATGCGCGGCATCGAAGTGAGCGGCGGCGTCAGGCGCAGCGCCTCGCGCATCGCCCAAGAGAGCTCTTCGAGCCGGTCAAGATCCTCATGCTCGAGCTGCGTCTTGCCCACCGCTTGTGCCCCGGCGCGCAAGCGCTCCTGCCACTCTGGATGGCGCGCCAACAGGTAAATCAACGTCGTGAGCGTGCTGCTCGTGGTGTCGTGCGCGGCCATCATCAGGAAAATCATGTGATCGATGATTTCCTGGTCGGTAAATCTCTCGCCCTGCTCGCTTTGCGCATGACAGAACTCGCTGAAGAAATCGCCGCTATGGGTCGCGCGCTTTTCGGGCAGCAGCGAGCGGAAACGCTTCACCAATACCTCGCGCCCGCGCACGCCGCGCCACATCGTGAGGCCCGGGATCGGTACCCGAATCAGCGACAGCGACGCAGCGACGGTCGCGACAAACGCCCGGTTGAGGTCCTTGGCGTCGCGGCCGAGTTCAACCCCCATGAATACCGACGCCGCCAAGTCCAGCGTCAGCTGCTTCAGAAGCGGGTACATCGGCCGCGTGCCCGACCGCTCGGTCGGCTCGAGCCAGGCGGTGATACCGACATCGATGGCCGGACCCATCTGTTCTAGATAGGTGCGCAGCGCAGACTTTCGAAACGCAACCTGCATGATGCGCCGCTGGTAGCGATGCTCGTCGCCATCCATGGCCATGATGGCGCCTGGAAAAACCTTGCCGATGAATGGACGCCAGCCGCGTGCGCTGGAGAAAGCGCCGTCGCGATTCTTCAGCACCAATTCGAGCGCGTCAGGCCCCAGCATGCTGATGATGGTGCCGCCGAGTCCCATCGGCGTTTTCCACACCTGCCCATGGATCTTCTCCAAACCCATGAGATACCCGACCAGATCCTTGCGCATGGTGGTTATCGTCAGGATAGCGGCGGATCCAGCCTGTATCGGAATCGCTTTACTCGCAGCGGCACCCGTCCCCATGCCGGCAATCTTACACCGAACCGGCCGCGCTATGCTGTGCCGATGGACGAACCTGAGCGGGAGCCATGGCGTGAAATCGCACCACTGTGCCGGCGAAAGAATCTGCGCGGTTGTTGCTCGGTATTGGGCTCGGTAATGGCGCTCCTGGTGGCGCTTGTCTGGACCTCGAACCGCTGCGCTGCGCAGACCTTGTTGCCGCATGAATCCGATGCAACCAACTCCGGCATCATCTACGTGGCTCGCCGCGGGTGGCACATCGACATTGGATTGGCTGCCGCGGATTTGCCGCCGCCGCTGAACGCAGTGGCAGCCGATCTTCCCGATGCGCGGTATGTTTTTTTCGGTTTCGGAGACCGCCACTATCTGATGGCGAACAGTCACAATGCTCCCGTGCTGCTGTCGGCGCTTTGGCCCGGAGCGGGGGTCATTCTCGCGACGGGATTGACGCAATCACCGCAGGCCGGATTTGGATCCGAACACGTGGTTCAGCTATCTGTCACCTCGGATCAATCGAGAGCGCTGCGCGACTTCATCTGGAAATCCCTGCGAACCGACAAGGGCACGCTGCGCATTTACGGAGAGGGTCCCTATGAGGATAGCTTGTATTTTCTTGCCACTGCGAAGTACTCGGCGCTGCATACCTGCAACACGTGGGCGGCGCAGGCGCTGCGGGCAGCGGGCTTGCCTGTGCACAGCACGGGGGTGATATTCGCGGGACAGTTTTGGTCGCAGGTCCGAAGGCTCAAACAGACTCAAGATGCCGAGACTGCCCCAAGAGCTTCCCTGCTCTTGACGCATCCCCTGCATGCACCGCAGCGCTTGGACGGACCGCAGCGCCTGGACGGACCGCCGCGCGTGGCAGCGGCCAGATAGACGGCTGCGCAGCCGTTAATTGCAGGGCGGCTGCGTGCCGTTCTGGCAGACCACTGTCGTCGTCGAGCCCGACGGCACGACCACGGTGGTCCTCGCCGGCGGCGGCGGACTGCTGCTGCTGATGCAGCCCGACAGCATCGCGGCTGCTACGACAAAACCAGCTAGAATTTTCATTATCGCCTCCAATAGTGTCGCAAATTCAGTCGCCATTCTTAGCCGGTGGCGCGGCGCCGGGCATGAGCCGATGTCTCATTCATGCATGGGCCGATGGTTCCACGCACTGTCGTCCGGCGTCCTACAGGCGGCGGAAACTCCTTTCGATATGGGCATATAAGCTCGCTTCCCCTGAGATGAGCTTTGCCCGGATAATGAGCAGCATGGCAACGATTGGAACTGAACGAGTATTGACGGTTCATCACTGGAACGAGACAGTGTTCAGTTTCACGACGACGCGCGATCAAGGTCTGCGTTTCGAGAATGGACACTTCATCATGCTGGGTCTGCGAATCGACGATAAGCCGGTGATGCGCGCCTACAGCATCGCCAGCGCAAATCACGAGGACCATCTGGAATTCCTCAGCATCAAGGTGGTCGACGGACCGTTGACCTCGCGGCTGCAGAACATAAAGCCCGGCGATGAGGTTCTTGTCAGCCGCAAACCCACAGGTACGTTGTTGCTGCATGATTTGAAACCCGGCAAACGCTTGTACTTGTTGAGTTCCGGCACCGGGCTTGCGCCTTTTATGAGTCTCATCAAGGACCCGGAGATCTATGAGCGCTTCGAAAAAATCATCCTGGTGCACGGCGTGCGCTACCGCAGCGAGCTTGCCTATCGTGATTACATCGAGTGGGAATTGACGCACCATGAATATCTCGGCGAGCAAGTGAGAAAGAAGCTGGTGTATTTCCCGACCGTGACGCGCGAACGATTTCGATATCAGGGCCGGGTCACCGAACTCATCGAAACCGGCAAACTCTTTCAGGACATCGACACGCCTGCCCTCGACCCGGCCGAAGATAGGGTGATGATTTGCGGCAGTCCGGCGATGCTGGCAGATCTCTCGGCCATGCTCGACGCGCGGGGATTCAAGATTTCACCCCACGTCGGCGAGCCGGGCGATTATGTGATCGAGCGTGCATTTGTCCCGCGATAAGGAAACTCCGCAAACCTGCAGGCGATGCGATTTGTGGAAACACGCGACGCAGGCGGTGACTGGCGAGGGCCCGGCCGATGCACGCATCATGCTCGTGGGAGAGCAGCCGGGCGACGAGGAGGACGTGCGCGGACAGCCGTTCGTGGGACCCGCGGGCCGGGTGCTCGATGAAATGATGCAAGCGGCAGGACTCGATCGCAGAAACGTATTCGTCACCAATGCGGTGAAGCATTTCAAATGGGAGCCGCGGGGTAAGCGGCGGCTTCACAAGCGCCCGGGCACGGGCGAAATCAAGGCCTGCAATGTTTGGCTGGAGCAGGAAATAAGCGCGGTCAAGCCGCGGGTCATCGTCGCGCTCGGAGCCACCGCTTTCAAAGCGTTGCTCGGATCATTGCTGGCCATCCAAGCGGCACGCCTGCAAGTGTTCAGTCACGCGCAAGGTGCAAGAGTTCTGGCAACCTACCATCCCTCCGCGCTGCTGCGGGCAGAGGGGGAGCGCGGCCACGAACTGCGAATGATGCTGATTGAAGACCTGCGGCACGCGCGGGAACTGGCCGCCATACAGTAGTCGGCGCCTTGGACTACTGGATTTACGAACCTTCGGGCAGCGCGTAAAGTTTGCCCATGCCGCGCAGCATTATCGGCCATCATTCCTTCAAGGGCAGAGGCGCCTCCTCGAATGTCGCGGGGCGATTTGATTCGCTCATCCTCGAGCAGACCGACGACGGCTGGTATCAGGACGAAATCGTCGAGCATGTTGCCGAAACCGTCCTGCCGGACCGGGCGCGCAGCGTCATCACCTCGAATGACTCCCCGGATGTCGGCTTCGAGGTTTCGATCAACCCGTACCGCGGCTGCAGCCACGGATGCGTTTACTGTTTTGCCCGGCCGACCCACGCTTTCCTGGGGCTCTCGCCTGGATTGGATTTTGAAACCAAGCTTTTCTACAAGGCGGATGCCGTCAAGATTTTGGAAAGCGAACTCGCGAAGCCAAAATATGTTTGCAAACCGATCGCGCTTGGCATCAATACCGACGGTTATCAGCCTCTGGAAAAGCGTCTGCAAGTCACACGCGGCATTCTCGCAGTGCTGGAGCGCTGCCGGCATCCATTGACCATCGTTACCAAGAGCGCGCTGATCGTGCGCGATATCGATCTGCTGTCGAGTCTCGCCAAGGATCATCTGGTGTCGGTGATGTTGAGCGTGACATCGTTGAGCAGCGATATCAAAAGGACGCTGGAGCCGAGGACGGCTTCTCCTCAGGCGCGTCTGCGCGTGATCCAGCAGTTGTCGGAGGCCGGAATCCCGGTCGGAGTCCTGCTGGCGCCGGTGATCCCGGCGATCACCGATCATGAGATGGAAGACATACTCGCCGCGGCAAAGGCTGCCGGCGCATCGCGTGCGGGTTACGTTTTGCTGCGTTTGCCGCACGAGCTGAAAATCATTTTTCGCGACTGGCTTGCCGAGCATTATCCGGACCGGGCCAAGCATGTCATGTCGCTGATCAATCAGGCGCGCGGCGGAAAGGACTATGACTCGCAGTTCGGCACGCGCATGCGCGGTACCGGACCTTACGCCGAGCTGCTGCGCACGCGATTTGAATTGGCAAAGCGAAAACTCGGCTTCGCTCCAGCAAGCGAGCGCTACGAACTCAATACCTCGTTGTTCCGGCCGCCGGCGCCGGACACCCCGCAACTATCCTTGGGACTGTAGGCCGCGACAAGGAGAATACTCATCGTGATCTACCATCGACGATCAACTGAAATTTGCGGGTGCGTTCATTGAGGGGGATTTCCGCGACGATCGACACCTGGAACGTCACATTGGCCAAACCTTTTTGCTGCAATATTTCCTCGAGGCGTGCCTCGACTGCGGCCGCGGCTGCGGTGCGCGCCTGATCATCCAGAGCCGCCTCCACGCAGATCAGAAAGCGGAATGAACTCGGCCCTGTGATCTGCATTTGAAATCGAGTGACTCCCGGCACGAATATCTCGTTGATGGTGTGCGGGCTGATGAAATCCTGGTCGCCCGCGCTGTTGACGAACAGCGGCATCAATTCGGTCCGGCCCACCAGGTTTTCGATCACGATGCGGCGGGCGCCGGGTTCACTCACGGGGCGCAGAATGTCCGACATCCGGTAGCGGATCAACGGCATGGTGTAATTGAAGAGATTGGTGATGACCGAATGGTCCTCGTAAATCTCGAACGTCAGATTGTCATCCATCAGAGTCATGGTTTCGCCGTCGGGATCTGAGATCCCCAGCAGCATGTGCTCCGTGCAGGCGTACAGGCTCGAAGCGGTCGCACCGTGAAAAGCTCGCGACAGCATCTGCATGTCGGCCTTGGTCACCATTTCGCCGGTGGCGAACACTGCCATGGGCCTGATATTGAGGCGCCCGGCCAGCTGTTCGTCGGCGAGCATCTTCAGCGCGGTGGTATAGCCGGAAATGACATCCGGCTTGAATTCGTTGAGTTGCGCGATCACCGCGGGCAGCGGCGTGTTGACCTCAAAGGCCCTGGCCTTGATGAGCCAGCGCAACGCGCCGCGCTGCAGGGCCGCCACACCGGTTACGCCCGCGTAGTGCCCACCGGTCGCGCCATAAAAGGCCGCGCGCAGCCGCCGCAAGCCCGGCCAACGGCGCGGAAAAAGGTGGCGAAACGCCTTGCGGTTGCGCCTCGCGTTGACCCGCATACGCGCGTAATCGGCGGGCGAGTACAGAAAGTAGCCGATCTCGCCCGAGGTTCCGGACGTGTGCACGACGGTGATCTCCTCGAACAGGAGCTCCTTGGGATCAGAAGAGCGCGTCAGGAAGTCCGCGACCACTTGTTTGGTGATGCGAGGATCCGTGACGATGGCATCGAAATTCGCCATGAGCAGCTTCTTGGTGAGTTCGGGAAAGTCCGACGGGGCGCAGGTGTCGAGATCCAGACCCCGCTCACGAACGATGCGGGCGTAGTAAGGCGCATGGGCGTTGGCGTGGCGCACCAGACGGCGGAATTTTTCGCGCTTGGCCGCCTCCAGCTCGATGCGGGATTGCGCTGCAGAACTCATTTTATGACTCCCCGCGCGGGAGTATAGCGCCGCGGGCCAGTGGCTACGGGACAGCACCGCGGGATCGGGCCTTTGCGCCGCCCGTAGCAGTAGGGACAGAGGATTGGGTCGTAGAAGGGAGTTTAAGTCAGACGCCGAGCGGCGCGTCAGTCTCGCTGGCTGGCAGGAGGTGCCGCGGCGCGTGGGGTGTGTGCTGGTCAGACTCGCCGTTAGGGTAGCGCGAACAACTGATTACAAATCGCGCCGAGTTTCTGTCCCAACTCGGCGCCTCGTAGGCGCAGCGACCCGGGGGCGCCGCCGGCGTCAATGCTGCAGTTCCGATTGGCACCTTTCATGGCGACTATCCCAATCATCGACTGCGAGGCTTTGTCACCGACGCCCTGCAACGGCTCAGGATTGACGAGGTATTTCTGGTATTCGTCAAAGGCCGCTGGGCCAGCATTGGTAAGGGTGATGGTTATGGTACCGGCGCTGTCGTTGGTCGTATAGGAACAGGCCTGCGCGCTCAGCGTCTTCGCTGATCCGGAAGGATTGGTCAGGATCGCAGCAACCACATCGCGGCTGAGGTAGCGATCGCAAGCAGTCGCACCATTGGCAATCCAGGCGTCGGCGCCGGTCCTTCTGGGAGACTCCGGAGTTTTGGAACAGCCGGAGCTCGCACACGATGCTGCGACAACAATGAGTGCAAGCGGCGTCCATCTATTCATAAGCACCCCTTAGACATGCTGCGACAGGAATATTGCGACTTCGCCAAGGGCTTACAGATCCGAGCAGATCGCCGCGAGCAATGATTTGGCGTTTTCATAGTCTGCGGATTGCAGGTCCATGCCGACCATCACATCGGCCTTCACCGCGATGAGTTGTGTGCCGTGGAGCAACGTGGCGTTGTCCCATGGTCCTTTGAGCGAGCTATCCGTCTTGAATCCGACCTGCGTGGATGCTCCGCGGGCCGCCCCCCCGCCACCGCCAGCCATTTGCATCAACCCGCCGATCATGGCCGCGGTCTTCGAATCCTGCGGTATTGAATCCAATCCGCCCATTGGAATGCCGCCGCCCATCACCGATCCGAGCGTCGAGGAACCGTTCTTCAACATGTTGTAGTTTTTCACACCGCCTTGCCAAACGTACTCGACGGAGTAGGTGCGAACACCCTGCGGGGTGCCGACCCGATACACACACTTGGACCCGGCGGGATCCGCCATCGGGGCGCTCGCGAGTGCTCCGATCGCCGCTTCGACCGCCGCCCGGGGCACGACGTCGCACGCGCTACCTGCGTGTCGTTTCGGCTTTGGCACGGCGGCCACCGCGCCCGCACCGTCATATGCCAGCGGATCGTTGAAACGCGGCACCAGCTGCCTTGCGATCGCAACTGCATCGGACTGCTTGCCGCTCATGCCGCTCACATCGACATTGACACCCTGATCGCCTTTGGTGACAAACAGCGTGCCACCCGGAATCCAGCTCGCCTTGTCCCACGCGCCATCCGACGCTTGCACGATCACCCGATGAGTGCTTGCCGACATGCCTGTCTGACCCGCCTTGTCGAACGCATCACCGACGGTGTTCGGCAGCGATTCGACAATACTACCCGCCTGAGCCGCACCCTTACCGTTCCAGGTAATGCTCAGCTGCCGCCCATCCGAACCGCGATATACGCACTCATCGCCGTGAACATTCGCCATTCCGTCCGCGTTGGCGCGATACGGCGGGGTCACCAGCACGCCGACGTAGGATTGTGCCTCACTCGCCGCGAACAGCGTGCACGGATCCGTGGCCGCGGCCGCTGCCGCAAATGAAGGCAAGAGTGCCGCGGCAACGCCCAGAGCAGCGACCGTTTTCAGAGAACCCATACGAGCAACCAGCATTCGAACCTCCCGTCGCTGCACCGGCGCGGCGCGTCGGTTTCGCTAAAATGACTGTCCACAAGATGACAACCGGAAGGCGGCCGGAATCCCGCCATCGAATCTCCAAGGCATCGGGGGCCCGGCCCATCGGGTTGGGCTATACTATTTTCCGCAGCCGACACTCGATTACGCGTTCTGCAGCAACATCATGCATCCGAGCGATCAAGCCGCTGGGTTTTCCCCCGAACAGAAGGCGCGTATTTACTCGCTGCTCGATGAGCTGTTGGATTTGCCCGAAGATCAGCGAGTCTCGACCCTTCGCAACCGGTACATCGATGATGCGGCGGTGGCAGACGAAGTTGAAAGCCTGTTGCATGCTGCGAGAGCCTCCGATGGGTTTTTAGCGATGCCGCCACAGCCGCACCTCGAGGAAGTATTCGATGACGCCGCCATTGGTTCGCGGCTTGGCGCTTGGCGAATAGTTCGCTTGCTTGGGCACGGCGGCATGGGTGAAGTCTACGAAGCGATTCGCGCGCAAGGGGACTTTGACCACAAAGTCGCCATTAAGGTGCTGCAGCGTGAAGCGGCCGCTCAGTTGGAACGGTTCCAAGCCGAGCGGCAGATTCTGGCGCGCCTGGAACATCCCGGGATCGCGCGTCTCTATGACGGCGGTCTGACCGACGATGGCCGGCCCTATATGGTGATGGAGTACGTCGAGGGACGAGCCATCACTGAATTCTGTGCGCTGACTCAGGCGAGCCTGGAGAAGCGACTAAGGTTGTTTATGCAGGTTTGCGACGCCGTCGCCTATGCTCATCAAAACCTCATCGTGCACCGAGATCTGAAACCCTCGAACATTTTGGTGACAAAGGGCGGCGCGGTGAAATTGCTGGATTTCGGCATCGCAAAGCTGCTCGATCCACAAGGCGCGCGAGTCACCCTGGCGAACGCGGCACCTCTGACGCCGGTTTGTGCAGCTCCGGAGCAACTCACGGGCGGCCGCATCACGACAGCGACCGACGTATACGCTCTTGGTCTGCTGTTGTTCGAGTTATTGACCGGTAGTCACCCATGGGTCGCATCAGACACTCCGGTTCTGCAAGCCATGCGCGCGGTACTGCAACGCCCGGCGCCCGTGGCCAGCGAAAGCGCGTCAAGAAATGCGAATGCCCCGCTACCTATCCGTTCAATTACCGGAGATCTGGACGCCATCGTCGCCAAGGCGCTACGCGTTGAGCCCGCACACCGCTACGTTACCGTGGAATCCTTGAGGCTCGAAATCGAACGCGTTCTGAGCGGCGAACCGATCGACGCCCGTAAAGGCGTGCGCCTCTACACTATGGGTCGTCTGTTGCGGCGATATCGCTGGGGCGTGGCTGCCATTGCTCTTACTCTGGCAACCACCGTGACGGGACTTGTTTGGCAGGCGCACCAGGCGGCGATTGAGCGGGACACGGCTCGGCGAGAGGGTTCGAGAGAAGAAGCGGTACGGCAAAATCTGACGCGCCTCTTTCATGCTGCGATCGAGAATCAGGGCGCTCAACCGATGTCTGCCAAGAACCTTATCGACAGAAGCGCGCAGCGCGCCCTGCATGAGCTGCACGATCGTCCTGAACTGGCCGGTCAAATCGTGCTGGCACTCGCGGATATCTATGGGGCGCTCGAGGATGTCACCGGCGCCGCGTCGTTGCTGGAAGGTTTCATCGCTCAATCAAACTCGCGAGTCGACCCTGCAGCTCTCGCGGATGCGCGCCAGAAACTGGCGGACATCGAATTGCTGCGTCGACAGTTCGATTACGCCGGACAACTATTGAATCAGGCCGACGAGTTTTGGAGAGGCTCGCCGCGGCCGTACCTCGAAGAGCGCCTCGCGGGTCTGATTATCCGGGCGCGCTTACAACGAGCACTGGGGGATGTGAATGGCAGCATTGCCACGACTCGGGAAGCGATTGCCCGACGAGTATCGCTGTCCGGTCACGATCATCGTGAAACGGCTCTTCTCTACAATACCCTGGCCATATCGCTCACCGCCGCGAATCGCTTGGATGAGGCGCTCGCGGCCTACCACGAGACGATGGCAATCTATGGCTCATTGGGATTGCGCGACGGTTTGGACGCGCAAATCACCATGGCCAATAGCGGAATTCTGGAATTACGCATGGGTCACCTGCAAAGCGCCGAAGTGTTGCTCAAGAGTTCGTTGGCGACCGAACGCTCGCTTGGCGGCGAATCGGCAGCTTTGGCCGCTGCGATGGGTTACTACGGTAGAGTTCTCTCCATTACGAATCGCAACGAATCGGCGGTCTCTGTATTGCGTGAAGCAGTGGATGTCGCTTTGCGCTGCGTGGGACCCGACAGTCCACTGACCCTGCAAAACCAGTTATTCTTAGGGGAGGCTCAATCCGCGATGGGCGATTCGGCTGCAGCAAACGTGGCGCTGAACGACGTGCGCGTGGCGGCGCTGGTGCAATATGGCGCGGCGCACCCTCTGGTACTACGCACGCAAGTCGCACTCGCACAACTTGCGGCAAAGGGCGGAGACTACGAGCGGGCGGTTTCTCAATTGGTGTCCGCCATCGCGGGTCTGCGACAACTCGGCGCGCCTGACGAAACAGCCTTGGCGCAGGCGCTTGAGATCTTGGGCGATGTGGAGCTGAGCAGCGGGCGCACCGAGCAAGCGAACACGGCGCTGCGCGAAGCGGTCGCGATCCGCGAAAAGACCCCCAGTGACACCTGGGAGCTGGCAGAAGCACGTGAGCGATTGGGAGAGACGCTCGCAAAGGCCGGCAACGGCGCAGCGGCGGATCTATTGGATCAGGCGGCCGGCGAATTGGAATCACAGCTGGGGGCCGCCCACCCTGAAACGGTACGCGCGAAATCCGCCGTTGCCCGCGCCCGCGGGTAGCGCACAAGAGTCCTGTGTGTTGTTGAGCTCGGCGTCGTTTCTAAAGAGCCGCTTGTTGAGAGTTATTCAGGAGGGCCAGAATTCTGTTGAACCCGCGTGCGCGGGCCGCTGCGGCCAAGTCAGTGCGCGCTTGCGATGCCGGCACCTTGTTATCCTCCGCGTTCAAGAGCTGCCACTCGGCCAGTCTGGCTTCGAATGACCAGCTGATCCAGTGTCTGCTCTGGGCATCATCCGCTAGCTCGCGAAGTTTCGCGATTGCTTCGCTGCGTTGCGGACCCCGAGTGGCCAGTCGCGCCAGTGCAATGTCGACCAAATAAACCTCCTGCTTTGAGGTGATAGCGGTGCGCAACTCGCGCGCTCTGGCCGCGGCTCGATCGCGCTCAGCGGGGTCCTTCAACGCCTGAGCGCAGAGTGCCAGCAGTGCTTCTGCGTCGGCCTCGCCGGTACTTGCGCCCGCAATCGCAAATGCTTTCGCAGCACGCCGCAATTGTTCTTGCGCCGGTGCCCATTGCGCGGCATCGAATTCGATCTGTCCGAAAAGCAGCTGAGTGTTCGCGGCATAAACCGCGTCGCCGCTGCTCTGCGATAGCTGTCCGACCTTTTCCAGTAACAATCGTGCGGCTCCAGGTTCGCCGCGGTCGACTGCCACGAGTGCGCAAGTGAACATACTGTAGATCGCGAACTGGGGATCACTGAGCGCGGCCGCCTCGGTCTGTGCAAGCGCACAGGTTTTTTGCGCATCGTCGAGCTCGCCGCGAATTCGCAGGACGTCCGCGTTGGCTGCGAGCGACCAAACATGACTGCCTGCGTCGTGACTGCGCTCGGTGAGATCTATGACTTCCCGATAATCTTTCAATACCTCATCGGTCGCTGCCTCGTCGGAGGCAATGGTAGCGAGCGCTCGCAGCGTCCAGGCTTGCAAGCGTAGATCGCCGATGGAGCGGCTGATTTGCAGCGCGCGTCGTGCCCCGGCTTGAGCCCCATCTCGATCGCCTTGTACCCAGAGAATCGCACAAATATATCGGTAGATGGCGGCCACGTCGCCGAGATCCCCGATGCTTTGCGCCAGCGCAGTAGCGCGCTGGTATTCCTCGAGCGCCGCTGCATGCTGCAGCAGAGAGTCGAGGACCGCGGCGCGAGTTCGCCGAGCGGCGACCTCGCCGCGCGGGTTGCCTATGGCGCGATAACCTGCAATTGCCGCATCAAGTTCGCTTTTCGACCGCTCGAACTCGCCGAGATGCCGCAGTGCTGTCGCCAGTTCGACTTGTGCGTCGGCTATCAGCCCAGGTGCTTCGCGCGCCTGGGCCTGACGAAGCGCTTCTTCAGCGTGTTCCACATTCGACTTGGTGTCATCGCGAGCTCCGGCCAGCCGGGCCGCCGCGAGTTCCACTCGAGGATCTTCGGAGGCCTGCGGCAAGCGTCGCAGATCGGCGAGCGCCGTCTGTGCGGAGGACATTTCGCCCGCTGCAATTTCGGCGTCGATGGCTTCGAGTCGATACTCCAACGTGAGCGGCTTCAAAGCGACCAAACGCCGCCAAGTCACTGCGGCATTCTTCGAGTCATAGTTTTGCGTCTGAACCGCAGCATCAATCTGCAAGGCGAGTTCCGGGGGCACGCTGGAAGATCGACTGGCCGCCTGCTCGGCTGCGACAAGAGCTTTTTGCCGATAGCCCAGCGACGACCAGGCCCGCGCCAAATACAGATAAGCCGGCGCATAGTCCGGTGCTTCTGCAATGGCTTCGAGGAGTTCGTCCCGTGCCCGTGCGGAATCGTAGCGCTCCATAGCATCAAGCGCGAAACCGATGCGCTGCGCAACGGCTGTGGTCGGCGGCCGGGTACTGGCGATCTGCCCGAGCGACTCAACGCTTGCGTGGGAGACGCCCAATTTGTCGCGCAGCGCCGTGCCGGCTTGGCTGACCAGAAGATTGAGCTCGGTAAGTCCCTTCTGGCTCGACAGTATCGCCACGGACGCGCCGCTGCGCGCGTCCTGCAACTCGATGTCAAGGAGCAGGGGTCGATCGTTGGCCGATTCGCTAACGGAATAGCGTCCGCTGAGCACGTAATCTGCGGTGAGACGTCTGCGCATTTGCGCGAGCGCGTCGCGACTGTAGCCGCCGGCATCTTGCGCTTTCAAATCCTTGATGGCGTCGTGCACCAATGCATCGGGTATCACGCGTATTTCATCGGCTGCGCCCAATTCCGTCGCGAGCATTGACGTAAGCTCAGGCGCCAGCCACGCATCATCAGGATCTTGCGTTAGGTCTTTGAACTCAACAATGGCCACGACCCGATTCGGCAGGACAGCAACGCCGCTGCCGCGCCGGTGAGCGCCGGACCACACCAGGACCGCCACCGCAAAAACGCCGGCAGCTCCCGCAATAATGACGAGAGAAGATTGAAATCCCTTTAGCCGGCCAAGCCGCGGCGCAGCGATGCCGGGAGCGCGCTCTGAGACGAAATGCGGTGGCCCATCGACTGCCCGTGGTTCCAACTGGACACCTTCATGCAACTAAGTCGATTGTCATACACTGTTCGAAATTGCGCTACCGTACAATCTGCGTCTAACCCTTGCACAATGTGATATTGGGCGGTTGGATCTCCGTATAATTCTTTTCATACAGCGTTTTGGATTTCGGCTGCATTTTCAGCTTTCCCAAGATCCCCGGTTTATAGCCAACGACGGCAAGAAGATTGAGCTCCCTTTTTTCGCATTGAACCATGCTGAGCGTCCCGGTCGCCAAGAAATTCGCCTGCGTGAGAAATGTCGCGTAAGGGCCCCCAAAATCGGGTGGCTTGAGGAAGCCGTCCAGGGCGCTTGGCAAGCCGATGGTGAATGTAATCTTGGGCAGCGCGACAGTGGTTGAGAGTCCCAAAGCGGCAACCGATAACGTGCCGCCGTACGAATTGATCGAACCGCTGCCAGAGATCGAGCCGTCGGCGCCGTCAGAGCCATTGTCGGTCGACGCGGATGCGGGGGCGGCAGGGGAGTCGGCCGTGGCAGAAGGTGCATCGGCGCTGGCCGTCATGGGCATGTTCCCGCCGAAGGAGGCGTGATAGGAGCCCTGCGCCACGGCCACTTTGCTGGTGAAGGCCGGCTGGAAGGCGAATCCGGTCTTAAAGCTCAGCTTGAACGGGATTGGGCCGAGCAGCATCGGAAAATCCAGCGAGAAGGGAAGATTGGCGACGTCCGACTCGCGCAGCTTCGGTTCATTGCCGCCGTGATCCGCATCGAAGGCCACTTTCCAATTGAAGTCCACCGTACCGCTCAGACCTTTATTATTGAAAGTGACCTCGGTCGTCGCACCGTTCGCCAGGGTAATCGAACCCTCATTGGTGAAACCATTGAACTGTCCGACGCCGTGCACGTCAATGGTGCCGCCGGCGATGGATTTGTTGGCATCCACATCGAGGTGCAGATTGCCATTGGATGGAGTCAGGGCAATTTTGACGTCCCAGTCCTTCACCTTGCCCGTCCACGTATTGTCAGACAGCGAAAGGGCGGCGTGCGCAGGAGACGCCAGCAAATTCGACAGCACAACCAGGGGGCCACTCTGGCCCTCCACGCGATGAAATCCGGCGGGGGGATTAAACGCGACTTTGTCGAAGCCGAGCGGGGCCGTCCAGGCGATATGCCCATGGTCGATCGCGTCCTCGAGACCGGTGGGTGAGCCCGCGATGGAGATCTTGCCGCCATTGGAATTTACATGCGTCACCTGCAATAGCGCTACACCCGCAAATATGACGACCGTCCCGGGGGTGATCCCGGCGAGCGACGGCGCCGACGCCGCGTCAAAGGCGAGCGTGCCGTCGGCCTCCGCGCCGCGATAGGCACGCTCCATCGTGGTGGCGTCTATCAGTTTGGTACCCGGCTTCAGTACGACTTCGTAGGTGGACTTCGACAAGACAGGCGTCTGCGCGGCAGATCCGGCGGTATCGGCTTTGCTCTGCGCCGCATCGGGGTGTGTGCAGCCGCTCAAGGTCGTACCCACACACAGCGCAATCGACAATTGCAGCGCGCGTCGAGCGTGCATGAGGACGCGCACAGGGCGCGGCACTGCGCAAACCTGTATTGGCATGGTACTCCCTTCGTGTAGCCGTCGACCTATTGGTGGAAACCGGAAAGTTCGCGTGAACCCGCCACCAGGTGGCGCGAACTCACGTGGCGGGATTCAGATGCGTTGTCGGTATTTGACATGAGGAGATCCGTCATACACGAGGAGTAACCATGCGCAACGCTTATCGATCGGTGCTATTAACGGCCACTGTTTCCTTCAACATCCTGTCATCGACTCTCGCCGCAGACCTCAATTCGACCGGATTGCCGACCTACCCGCACGATACCGGCGGTAAAATGGACACGACTTTCCGTAGCATCCCGAATGGACAGCATTGCATGCACTACGCGGGCGATACACCGGATGCCCTGGCTGACGTCGAGGCGTGGTACAGGAAAAAAATGCCGAACGCGACAACGGATGATGTCAACAAGAACTCGCTGTACGGTTCTTATTTCAAGCTCGATGGGATAAAACTGCTGGTCGGCAACGATTTCGTGAACATCTATCGAATGACGAACCAAAAGACGACGACCATAGAAATATTCAAGTGCAGCGACGCCGCCCACGGTTGATTCGACGCGCATTGATGCGCTAGGGAGATATATGCGCCTTCATCAACACCGTGACTGGATTGTCGCCCTTCTGCACGATCATGACGCCGACATCGCCCTTCGTTCCGGTCGGCGGTGAAAAGAGGGAAAGCCGCTGGCGGTCGGACTCGGCGGTGGCCGGAACGTCGCCGGCGGATTTTGCCGAGGCGGCATCGTTCGGAGCGGTGATCATTTGCATGATCTTGTCGGGGGTGAGTTGCTTGCGCAGCTGGTCCATATCACCCATCGTGGAATCCGACCAGCCGGCCGGTAGATTCTTGCGATACCAGCCGACCACATCCTCGAAGGAACTGGTCGTGAGGATGCCGCAGGCGCTGCCGTAAGTGTCTGTTCTTCCCGGCACAGCGTAGGACAGAGCGCTTGATACCGCCGTGTTCGCCTCCGGGTAACGCGGCAGGCCGGTCTTGTCGTAGCTGAAGTCGCGGGCAATCAACACTTTGGCGGATGTGTCCTTGAAATTGGATTGGGCCATGTCCCCGCCGCCGACGGACAGCGAACCACCGGCGAGCTGCGACACTCCCTTGTCGAGACGGTTTTTTTGCAGCTCCGGATCGAAATCCGGTCCGTTGGGGGCTTCGCCGGGCTTCGATTTGCCACTCGTGCCGCCCCCGCCGTCATCCGATCCGCCGGCAGGTCCCGGTGCGGAGCTGCCGTGTCCCTGGCCGACAACGGCGCCGTCGACCCTGTTGTCGCCGCCGCCGACCATATCCCCCGTGCCCTGACCGCTGCCCCCAGAAGCGCCGCCACCGCTGCCGTCGACGCGGGCGCCATCGCCTTGCACTCGTCCCGAACCGCTGACGCCCCCGCCCCCGCCTTTGTCGTGGTCTCCTTTCCCGCCGGCCGCGCTGTCCGGATGTCCTCCACCGCCGCCTCCGCCGCCTCCGCCGCCTCCGCCCGTACCGGTGGTCGCGGGCATGGGACACGGGGAACACTTCGGCGCCATCAGGCGTCCCAGCCAGAATCCGAGCGCGAAGACAAGAATCAGGGCGAGGATCCATCGCCACTTGCGATTCTTCTGCGTGGCCTCGCTGGACGGCCGAAGGGGCGTTCCGCAGCCCGTGCAGAATGCAACGTCCGAATTTAGTGCGCAACCGCACTTCGAGCAGAAGTTCTTCATCGCAACACTCGGCGCCGGGATTTCATGCTATCTAGGAACCGGAAGCCGCTACCGATCCCGCCACCGCGACACAGCGTCCAAGGCTTCTCGTAAGCGCGGCGGCGATTGCTAGAATTGGCAGGTGACGCACGAAGAACACCCATTGCCCGAGGGCGCGCTGGTCAGATTGGAGGCAAGTACTGCGCCTGCGGATGTGCGCCGCATTGCGTCCGAGCTGCTGCCTGCCTTTTATCAGCAGTTGAAGCGGGTTGCGCACCGGACACGGGCCCGATTCGGGGCGGGGCACACGCTTCAAACGACAGCACTCGTTCATGAGGCCTACCTGCGTCTCGGCCAATCTCGCAGCTTTGCAGATGAAACCCACTTCTTGCGCGCGTCGGCACTTGCCATGCGTCACGCCGTCATCAATCACGCGCAGTCGCGGCTGGCGGAGAAGCGCGGCGGCGGTGGTCTGCACCTCACACTGTCGCATGTGGCTGACCTATCCATCGATTCCGACGAGGGCATTCTGGCGCTCAATGAGGCGATGGAGCGTTTGGCCAAGGAGATACCGCGGCTCGCAGAT